>Ga0116233_1081069_pt1 | contig 24792 bp, 14 predicted proteins | sample BioSIPRNA_2_FD_89647 | JGI IMG/M metagenome (GOLD analysis project Ga0116233, IMG submission 89647) | Anaerobic biogas reactor microbial communites from Washington, USA - Biogas_R1_B SIP RNA (Metagenome Metatranscriptome) | ecosystem: Engineered > Bioreactor > Anaerobic > Unclassified | place...
GTGTCATCTAGGAGGGAAGATGAGCAAGATTGCAGTAAAGCAAGTCGGGTGTGGTCAATCTTCAGTTTTTGGTTTCAAACTCACTGGTATCAGGGCAAGTGAAACGCGCCTGTCCCCTGCCTACGTTTACGACCGTCATCGTAAAGAATTGTCCAATTTTGTAAACATGCTCTATCGGGGGGGAGACCCCATTACGTACTGCTTGAGGACACTGATCCGACCTTTCATTGAAAAGGGTCAATACGGTGATATTCAAACTGCCCTTTTGGTGAGGACCGAGGAACGGTCGAAACCAAGCATCGAGGCTTTAGCTCAGTCGATTAGACTTCTGTTAGGAGGTGTATTCAAGAACCACCGCTGGGATGTTATGGACGACCCAGAAGAATTGAGTGTATTGGTCAACCCCTTAGACTGGGATACAGCCAGCCATGTTGAATACAAACGCCGGCGTGAGAAGATCCAGCTGGATAACTTTTTGCCTGAAAGATCGGTTGGATTTCTTGATGAAAAAGTGGATCGTGGCTGCCTGGAATCTGAATCGATCGACTATGTTCACCCATTCACATCCAACGAAGGCGCTTATGAGCGTTTGTTTAAAACAATGCTGAATGGAAAACAAGAAGTAGTGTGGAGTACTATCCTTTCTCCCACAACACTTACGGACGAGGAAACAGGATTTCTCTACAAGCAACTGAGACTCTGTGAGGGAACACAGTTGCCAAGCGGCGAATTTATGCCCTTGCCCAGAAGTCGTGCCCAGGGACTGATTGAGAACTTGGTGAGGGGTTACCTGGTTTTACAGGATATGCCCTTTTACATGAATGTTGTCCTGTCCACAAATCAACCGCTCGACAAATCGATTCTCGAATATTGTGGGTTAGCGCTCACTGAACCGATTGGTTTTGGAAACACACGAAAAGATTCTGTAGATTTATCGATGTTTAATGTTGGTGGATACGATATATGCAAACCGAATGACGAAATCCAACGCAAAGTCATCTGCGAAAACTTGGCTACCCTGAACCAGGTTGATTGGGAAGCTGACCCTGCCGATGCAAACCAGCAGCGGTTCAGGCATCTGTTTGACGCCAACGAAGCTATTACTGGTTTTTACTTTCCAGTCAATGCAGAAGACAACCTGCCTGGAATTGAATTGTTTACGCTCGAAGAACATTCCTTACCCCGTGATCTGGTGGCACTCGGGCAATCAAGACGAAAGAAAATTCTGATCGGTGTCAACCGGTATTTTGGCTATGAGCAGAATGTCTTCCTTTCTGAAGACACGCGCCGCCAGCACACCTACATCGTAGGACAGACCGGGACTGGAAAAACCACACTCCTAAAAACGATGATAGCGTCGGACATGGAATCGGGCAACGGTTTGGCGGTCATTGACCCGCATGGAGAGTTTTACAAAGATTTACTGTCGATTGTCCCCCTAAGCCGTAAGGATGACGTAGTCCTGATCGACCCATCTGACCTTCAGTATCCTGTTGGTTTGAATCTGCTCGAAGTTAGGGATGGTGAAGAACGTGACTTCGTGGTCAAGGAACTAAGAGCGATTTTCAAACGATATATTCGGGAGTTCTTTGAAATTAGCAGTGGTGAATACTACGGTCCAGTCTTCTTTCAACATGTTCAGAACAATTTACTCCTTGCGATGTCTGATCTTGAAAACCCTGGCACGATTATCGAATTCTTTAATATTTTTATGGAGACAAATTATTGGAGGAGGTGGTTGCCGCTTAAATGGACAAACCAACAACTGACCAACTGGACAGATGTAATCCTCCCGAATACGGATTACAACGCGATTAACCGCAGCGACGGCGGCAGATATGGAGATTATTTTGCCTCCAAGTTTATTGATTTTGTGAATGACAGCCGAATTAACAACATTTTCGGTCAACCACGATCCACCGTTGATATCGAGAAAGCTGTTCGCGAGAATAAAATCATTCTCATCAACCTGTCTAAAGGGTTGCTGGGCGAAGCGAATTCGACCCTTCTTGGCATGATCTTGCTCGCAAAAATCACTGCCACTTTAATGGCAAGGGCAAAAGATATCTCCCTTGATAAAAAGGTAGCGCCATTTTATCTCTATGTTGATGAGTTTCAGAATATCGCGTCTGAGAACTTTTCCATCTTACTGGCTGAAGCACGAAAGTTTGGTCTTGGATTAGTGCTGGCAAATCAATATCTTAGCCAAATTTCCGATAACAAGATTCGAAATTCGATTTTAGGGAATGTTGGAACAATGATCAGCTTCAGATTGGGGCTTGATGATGCGAAAATCCTGGAAAGCCAATTTCTCCCAAGTTTTAATGGTGATGACCTGTGTAATCTACCCAATTACAACGCTGTTATGCGAACAAATGTTGACGGCGAGCGTATTGTACCTACAATTTTTAAAACCATTAAACCAAGTTTTCCGCCTAATGTTGCGTCTGCTGAACATTTGAGGCAAAACTCACGCCAGAAGTATGGAACCCCCAAACCCTTAGCCGAAGAAATAGTCAAGTATTCATTAGCTACACCCCGTTCAATGCCAATTGATATTAGTGAAACCAAAATGAGTGTTATAGAAAATCAAGGATGGGAAGAGATAAATCTAGAGGTATTGAAGGATTATTGGTTAGTAGATTCAAGGTTGCATGATGAATCCTTGGAAGCTATTGGAGAAACGATTCAATCAATTTTCACTTATCTAACCCGGCAGAGTGGATTACCTAAAGAAAAAGTGGCTTTGCTTTGGGAAAAAATTAAAGAAATGAAGTACCCTGACTTTTACATCAAACCTGGTCGTGTTCAAGATTATGTGAAAGTGACCGAAACAGAAGAAGCTAGTAGAGTTATCAACTTTTTGAAAAATTTAGGTAAAGCGATCATCAAGTTGCGCTGGCTGGAACAATCAGCCCGACATGGACTCGCTAAGCAAAAAAGGCTCTATAGGGAATTGATGGAGTTGCAGGAACAGGAGCAGTTTGTTGGTGTTTTTTATCTTCTCAAAAACTTGGAGATCGAAGAGTATTCTGAAGAATGGCTTAATTTTGATGAGAAGGAAATTCTTGATGAAGAATGAAAGTTTTGTACCAACCAATCATTTATCTCAGAAAAAATCAACTAATTGTTCCACTACAAAAACAAGAATGAGGAAATCAATGAAATGGACACCTAAAAAATATCAGAATATCATAAGACTGATCGTAACCTGGTTGGGATTGCTCGCTATTCTATCAAGTTCATCATTGGCTTTAGCACAAGGAGATCAGGAGATAGTTTACGATTACGTCTTCCTGATTGACACCTCTGGTTCGATGAATGATGGAACACCCCCTCTCTTTGGGCAGGTTGTTACGGTTGCCAGTGACTTCATCAATCAATTGCCAAACGGGTCGAACCTGACCATCATTACATTTGATACTACGGTAAAAGAGTTTGGGCAGTGGAAAAACCTTACATCCTTAACCAAAGATTCTATAGTACAGAGCTTATCGGAACTACGTGCGAATGGTAATTACACAGCTATGTGGGATGCAGTTTGTGCCGGTGTGAGCGAAATGGAGGCAATGAACGATGGTAATAACACGCACATTCAGCTCCTGATCTCTTATACCGACGGACAGGATAATATCAGTAAAAACTCACCTGGTGCCTGCTTGGATCGATACTTACTTCTTCAGAAAAATCGCTACACCTATTGGATCTATAACTCCTTGAATAATATCGCTGTGCCAGAAGAACTTCTTGAGCTACAAGAGAACCTGGGAATAAATCGCTCTAATAATCCCACCCCAATTCGTGTAGCTCAATTTCAGCCTTTTTTACTAAATATGGGGAATCTATTGGCAAGTCCAGCAGGACCTAAACAGGGATGCATGGTTTTCTGGCTTTCAGATCCAAGCATCGCAGGAATGCCGATCTCTTTCAGTGAAGCGCCATCCTCAAATAGAGACTTGCCGTTGGGAACTGGAGCTCAAGTGTGTGCAAGCGGAACCTCATGCAATCACGAGGTAATAGCATCGACAGCTAATGTTTGTGTTGATTTCGATCTGGTCAATCTTGCACCAGGGAACCTTAACATCGCTGATTTTGGTGAGTATACACTCAGCCTTCCGCTGGAAATCCAGAATGATGATGGATTGGGGCAAGTCTATATAATGCCCAACAAGTTAGATATCCGCTTTTCTTTGGAAGAGATAAGTACATCAACACCTGTTCCGACTGAGACGAAACCGCCAACATCTACAAACACATCTGTACCAACTGATACGCCGATACCCACCAACACTTCGACGCCAAAACCCACTAGCACACCGGCGATGGGCACCACTAGTATTCGCTGCCAGGGAAAGTCGGAGATCGATTTAGGCAAGCTTCAAATAAACAAAGATGGGTCAGTAAGTGCCAAACAAGATTGCCAGATCAGTATTACTAGTGAATACCCAACCCAACCCTTACTTGTCAGTATTGAAAGTGACCAGGTCGAAATTCTGCCCTTCTTAACACTCCAAGCTGGGAATATCACTGGAAAATCGGTGCAAGTGAGGCCGGAAACAAATCAGGTAACAGTGTTGCTCAATCTTCCGCCCGAAGAGGTAGAAAAACTCAAAGGTGGCACACATCGATATAACGCCGACCTGGTTGTTGTCACTGAAGACACAGCGCTGATAGGCGATTTCAAAAGTGGTGTAACCACACTTCCGATTGAGTTTCAGATAGTCAAACCGAAATCAAAAATGCCCCTATTCATTGCCGCTGGCGTTGCTGCGTTGATTGCTTTGATAGCTATTCTGAAGGGTGCAGCCAATAAATCAAAGCCACCAAAGTTTAACCTGATTATGAAATGGGAGGATGAAAATGGACCGAAGTCGCAGGGTTTAATGAGAATTAAACCTGGTCGAGTAGAGAAAGATAGATATAAAATTAGTGTCGGTTCCGCCCCGAAAGCTGAAATGACTGTGACCAGATTGCCTGAACAAGCATTTGACATAATCGGGATTAAGTCTAGAGACAAAATTGAGTACTCAATCAAACCTATTTCACCAATTAAGGTGAACGGATTACTAAAAGACAAAGAATTTAAGCTGGTGGAAAATGACAGACTGACCATCGGTGAAACGACAATTTATTTCATTGTAGGAAGATAGAAGGAGATATCATGACTGATAGCCAAGCATTGACAACAATTACGTTCACCCCTACCCTGTATGTTTTTCTGGGTTCAAGCTCAGCAGAGATCGGATGGCGTCTGAAGAAACTCCAGGTCGACGCATATGGAGATATTCCAATTTATCAGCATCTCTGGATCGACACCGACTCAAAGACTACCCCAGAAATTGATTCCTGGCTGAAAAATGATACAGTGCGGCGGATAAGCATTGGTGACGTCGACACGACTTTAATCTTGGAAAATCTACCAGATTTCTCCGAGATTGAGGCTTGGTGGCCAAAAAATAATACGGATGATCCGGTGACACTCGTTGATGGAGCTAAGCAAATTCGAATAAATGGTAGATTGGGCTTGTTTGGATCTTTCATGAGACCGGATGACCGTGGCGGATTCCCCGTGCGGGATGTTTTACAAAATACTGCGCAAGCGGTTACAGGAATTCAGGAAGCCCAGGTTACCCAAAAAATGACTTTTGCGGGTAACAATTATCAGGTCAATTACGGACAGGTTAGAGTATACATAGTAAATTCCATGTGTGGTGGAACCGGCAGTGGAATTTCATTTGATATCTCATACTTGCTTAGGAAATTCTTCTTGAGCTCTACTCATAAAGTGTCCATTATTGGTGTTAACTTATTACCCCCAGTTTTCGAGCGGGCAATTGGCCCGACAGACGCGGCTCAGAAGGAAAAGGTAAAAGCCAATGGGTATAGTTATCTTCAGGATTTGGATTACTTGATTACCAAACGAAATTGGAATGTTCGTTATCCAACTCTGGAAGTCAATTTAAAAGCAGCTCCCTTTGACTATGTTTACGTTGTTGATTTAGCAAACAAGAGTGGGCAGTATCTTAATGATCCCATGGATGTCTACAAAATGACATCCCAAGCCCTTTTCCTCTTGAGTGTAACTCCGATTGCAGCCGCTCAGATCTCATCGCTTGTAAATACACCTGTTCATGACAGGAAATTCAGGGGAAAATTGCCTTACCTAAACTCTTTCGGCGCTGCCTCGCTTATATTCCCAAAAGAGAGACTTCGAGATTATTGTGCAACTCGCCTGACAATTGATGCTATTGATTCGGTTCTGAGTTCAGCATACTCCGACGCTGGAGACAGACCTGCCCATGTGGTATTGATAGAAGAGTTGAAAATAAAACCATTTACTCTTGTGGACGCTATCCAAAAAGGTCGAAGAGTTGTCAATGATAAGCTTGAATTTATTAGAGATGCTGAAGATCCGGGTGATGCAATATCTTATATCACCAGCGAGCTCGGCCAAGATAGAAATGAGTTGTCTCACAATGAGAAACTATTTACAACTACTGCAGATGATATTAAGAAAATCTTAAAGGCAGAGCTATCCCTAAAAGTTAACACCATGAACGCTAACCATGGTCCCAGGTACGCCCAGGCTGTTGTTGATATGTTTGATAAAGGACCTTCGTCTCAATCCATATCTGCGTTTAGGTCTCAAATCCCTACGGAAGAAAAATTGCAGGAAGACATTGATAAGGAACAAGATGACCTGGACCAAGCGGTATCCAAATTAGGCGAATTATCAAAACAATTCGGCGAGACTGTTTTCAAATGGATATTGAAGCGAGAATGGCGTAATAGATTTGAGACTATCAAATCCGATGTCATAAACACAATGGACAAATTAAACCAGGCAAAGGAGCGGAAAAAGATATACACGTTAATCAGGGATATTTATGTCAGCTTATCTACAGATGCCACCGAAATATCATTGTTGCTTGATAGATTTTCAAAGCAATTGATCGAAGTACAGTCTGAATTGAAGCGAGAATCAGATCTGCTCTTAAAACCTGATTCTCAGTCGGATCTCTTCGAATTATCGAAAGAAGTTGTCGATAAAAAATATTTCCTGGATTATTATGATGAAAGAAAAAAAACCATTGATGCGAATCATATCTATGCAAATTTCATAAACAGTAGGGATGACAGATCAATTAATAGTCTTAAATCCTTCACAATTTCGACACTGAGAGAGGATCTGGTAAAAACAGCTGAAATTCCCTTTGAACAAGCCCTCAAAGATGTAGATGTAATGAGTGAGATGTTTACTTATTATGGCGCTAAGGCCTTCTCGCAGAAATTAAAGGAAAAAATGGACAGCATGCGAGATTATTGTTTGCCCTTCTGGAGGTACAAGTATTCAGCATCGAATTTATTCCCGATGAGTCCACAATATATTGGTGTTGAAGATGCCAATTCAACGATGATCCCAGCGGCATATCGCAGTGATAGCAGTGTCGCCTTGATCTCCACCGGTATAAAGGACGCGATCTTTTTTGCACGTTCTGAGCATGGTATCCCTACGTGGATGTTGACAGAACTTCCGGTATGGCGCAAGGCATATGATGATCATAGAGCTAGCGGAGCGATGGATCCTTTGAATGTCATTAGCAGTGCGACAAGAAATGACCTCGATCCCAATTCCTCCAAAGCTACTGCTGGAATATGGGCTTTGGCGCTGGCTTTCGGTTATGTGGTCAATAGAAGAAATTTCTTTTACTTTGATGAGAAGCAAGAATTGATGAAAGGCGCCGTACCAGACCCAGCTAACTTGATTGGGCAAGGTCGCGAAAAAGCCGAAGCTGAGTTCAGGGTGAATCATGACTGGGTCAACAAGGCACGCAAATTGATCAATGATCACATCGACAGGATTGGAGACAAAGAGGCTGTTAGGTTGCTCCAGAAATATTACGACAAACTGAATCAAGAGAAAAATAGTAAGACTCCAAAGGGTTCAACACGAAAACAATTAGAAAGAGAGCTCGAAAGTCTGGAAACCGCATTAGGGATTATCAAATCTGGTCAAGATGTCTAGAGGATATCGATAAAAGGATACACATGGCATACTCCCAGTACAGCGCGGCGCTGATTATTTCTCTTGGCGAAAGGACATTTAATTGTGTAAAAAGAGCTGTGCACACGTATGGAATCCCTCCGTCGGAAGGTAGTGGGATAATGGTTTCAGGATATTCCCTGGAGTATTCCAGGGAATATCAACCTGGTGGAAATATCTCAGCCAAACTCATTTCTTTGCAGGACTACTTTAGTCCTATCGAGACCAAGATAAATGGTCTTTTCGATATCGATCAAGTAGATCTCAAGGAGGTCGAGACTATTACGGCTAGCCTATGGGAAGAATTTCGTGAGCATGCTGACCGAACCCATAAGGACCCTGAAAAAGTAGGAATCACACCCAATCAGGTGGTAATTGTTGGCGATGCATGGGATTCTGATTGTTCATATTTGTTGATACCGATATTGTACTGTTTTAATAACCTAATCAGGACTGCTAAAAACGATACCCAACTGAACGTTATCCTCGATATCTCTCATTTCTCTGACCAAAAAGCGACTTCGAACCAGGAAGCTTTGGCCTATCGGTTGGTGAGCGAAATTGCCGACCGAATTGATCCGAACCCCAAGAAAACTGATGACCCAATATTAAAGCAATTGGGATACAGCATGGATCTCACCCTTTCGCGAATCGGCTTTTACATCGTAGGTGAGAGAAAAGAGGACAACCTATTTGCCAAAGACCACCAAGAGCTGGAAGATATCATTTTCAGTTTCATTGTTGGACTTATTAATCCACAAGTCAGAGAGGATCTTAACAAGGGTAGGGGCTTTGAGAGTGTGAGATCGAATCAGCGTTTCTTCTCAAGTTTCGGCAGTGTTGGCATATTCTTCGACCCAGAAAAGATTATCGAATATTGTGCCCTCACACTCGCTAAAGAAATCGTTAATGAGGGCTTTTTAAAGCCAAAGTCCATCGAATCTGTTCTCATTGAGACAAGCACTTCCCACGTAACCAGGGAATTTGAAAATCCAATCACTTGGTTTGATCAATTAATCAAGAAACCATTTTTCTCTATTTCCGGAATGGATGGGAAAACTTGGGATATTACTCACACAATCACAGTAATTCCCTACAATCCTCCACCAATCGACCACCCAGATATTTGCCCGTACCTCTCCGATGTAGAAAACTATCAAAAAGCAATTAATGAAGATTTATTCGGAGCAATGGAAATTCTTGAGAACAACATTCAGGTTAAGACGCTTGAGATACTCGAGGAGCGCAAGCAGACCTTAAATAAAATATATTTGAATCCTGACCTGTATCCCAACTTGTGTACACACCTGGAGAATATTTTAAGTCGGATAAAAAATGATCTTCAACGACGAAAGGATGAGGCAAACAAGAAGTCAGAAACAAATTCAAAAGTCGCTGAAATTCAGGACCAGTTGGTTAAAGCAAAAACGGAATTCTCTGATACCTTGAAAGCGTTCGACCCTCCACCTTCATGGTTCCACTTAATACCCGAAGGGGGCATTAAAGACATAGTCCGCAAGATTCTGGCAGTCCTGCAGCAGGAAGGATATCGAAAACTTGACCAACTACGTGGCGAGATCGAAGCCCTTACAGCTATTTTGATCTGCCTGCCTTATGCCAAAAACTTGGCAGAATTCAACCTGGATGTTGCCACGAGGTCGGTTGAACTTGTTGAAGACCACATACTAAGGCTCAGTGATGCCAAAAGGCGACTGAACGATTTGGAGACTGACATTGTAACCAAACTACAAAGAATCAGCGATAGTTTTGTGGAACAGCCAACTGAATTTGATTTTTTGTTTGACCCTATCACTAAGACAATCGCAGATGATTTATTCCAAAGGTTCACACCAAAATCCGGTCACGTCGCTGGGGAGCTCATTTCGGAGAATCAATGGTTTTTTGATCTGGTTTTCCAACCACCAGAAAAGCCAACCGAAGATCTGGTTAATTTTTCCAAGGAATACTACCAGGGAATTCGCAAATGGAATCTCACGCAAGTAATCGAAGAGTTCTATAAGAATACGAATTCAGATTATTATTTCCCATCAATTTTGAAGAACTTCTTAAATAAAGTGAGGAATCTTTTATCTTTCTCTTCTGTAAAGGTATTTCCCAACCCGCCGATTAGATCGGCTTTGTTGACTGACAAAGGTGAAGTGTTTTGGGATTATTTTTTTGATAACCAACCTTCATTTGAAAAACCGCTTGATTGGGAAAAAAGAATTTCGTTAAGCCCTTATTTCGCCTCATTTTGCCAGGCGAGGAATGGAATTGCTTTTGATAATATTGAGCATCACTTCACTGAGGGCAAGAAGCAATGGGAAGCGTTAAGCGATGCTGAAAAACATCAATATGACATTATCCCTGACAAGGACAAGAAGCCAGCCCGTGCCAAGGCGGAATTCTTGCATGATAGCCTCTGGCGAATCACCTATAAATGGGATTTCAAACCTACTAACAAAACCGAGACTGCCCATTTTGAAATCTCAATTCAAGTTGACCAAAACAGTTACAAAGATTTAGTCAACAGAGATCGGTATATCGGTCAGTATCATCTTTATGCTGAAGAATATTGTAACGAAATCGATCAACTTGTTGACCATTTCAAGAAAATTCAGTGGCAGTACAAGTGGGATTCATACGACCAGGCAAGCAATGTGCTTGCCTTTGTTCAATCTTTTATCTCGTATCGTCATGATAAGGACACAAGGTTTGTAGAGGAATATCCAAGATATCCCCTCGAGACACTCTGGGATCGGGTAGGGGATTGTGAAGATTTCGCAATTCTCAGCGGGGCGATCTTGAGCAGATTGGGTTTAAAGGTGGCACTGCTTCTCTATCCAAACCCATGTCACCTTGCTTTTGGTGTAGAAACTTCGAAAACTCATACGATGAAAAACCTGATTAAAGACCCAGTACATGATATTTTGTATTATTACGGGGAAGGTACCAGTAAAGCCTGGCAGCTGGGCGAGATTCCCCACGATTATCATGGGGCGACCCCCGATTTTTACCGTATAAATGAATCAAGCTGGCTAGTCACCCCAGAAGTGAAGGAACTAGAGCCCGAACCAAAAACAGAATAGAGGAAGAAATGACAGATGCGCTAACTCAAGCCGACTTCCAGGCGATTGCTGACTTGGAGAATGTTTTAACGATCCTTCGTATGGAAAAAATAAAGAAGAATAGCAGTTTGAAACCAGAGACTATCCTTTTCATTGAGGAAGTTCTGAATAAATATGGGCCAAGTTTTACCAAACCGAGTGATGATCTTAAACCTTTTTCCCGGAATGCTAAAGATGTACTCGGCGAATTGCTGGCACATCAGCCGTTTTGTATTTTTATTGGAATTTCTGCAGAGGATTACCTTAAAGTTAAGCCTTCCCGCGCATTGACGGCGCAAGAGACTGAGAAATGTTTTGAAGCCACAAGAGAGCTTGCGAACAAAATTATTAATCACTTTACCATACTTAAGGAAGAACAAAAAAAAGAGGCTGAAAACTCCAAGAAAGTTGATAGTAAAAAATGACAAGCGCTATTGCTATGCCAGCTTTTAAAGAAAGTTCGCTGCAAATCAGATTGTATCTAACGGGGGAAAAAAGTAGAGCAAAAGATTACTTGAATTCTCTAAAGTCTTTTCCACAATTCACAGATGTGAAGATCGTTGCGGATGAGGACACCCAGGTGATCATAATAAACATGACTCAGACAACTTCGCTCAAGGATTGGGAAAATAAAGAAAAAACAATTCTTGATAAGGCACGCGAACAACTCACAGAGTATCCTGACCTTGGTTTCATCGGTGCAAGTATGATATATCAGGCTGTTTATACGAGTCTTGACGAAAGCACAGTATCAATAGCCATACATGAATTGCTAGAAGCAAAGATTACCAATAACACCATCCCTTTTTCACAAGAGATACCCGGCGGCAAGTTGCTTTTGCTAAACATTCCTGTAATGTGTTTGCTGGGTACAGACGACTTTCAGCCAATTATTCGATACCTGGCGCTATGCGAAGCCAAATTAGAAAAACAATTGAATGCCTATCTTTCTAATTATTCCTTTTTCTCCCCGGATATTGCTTTTTTAAAAGCCCATCAAAATGTTCACAAGTTCAGAGTACATTCAACCCGAGATAATTTGCAAGAAACGCTCGACAATATAGATGGCGAAATCCAGGCACTGTTCAAAAAGAATGATGTATTAGGTGAAGAGACAAAGGTTGGTCTTGAAGGTCTTTCCAAATGGCTGAGCCACTTATTACGCTTTTATATTGAGGCAAACAGCACTGCTACGTCAATGGTCCAGCAAAAGAACATATATCAACACAGTTTTGATGCTGAACCAAGTCTTGTGGCTGAAGGTCAGGTGTGGCAATTTCTTCGGGAACGCATAAATACCTTGAACGAGGAGCTTGAGATCAAGATCTCGGAGTGCCAGGCAGTGCTGCAAGCTACGCAGCAAGCAGTAGCCATGGTTCAAACGCGCATTGACCAGGCGGATGAAGCCCTGGAGCGTGAGCAGGAGAAGCGCTACCGCCGTAGGGATGAACTGCTGGCGTACCTCGGCGTTGCCATTGCCCTGCCAGAGCTGCTCAACTATGACCTCGTGCAAAAAATATTGACAAGTTGGAATATAGTCCTTCTTCCGATCGGCTACTTTGCAATTCAACTGCTTCTGATCGTGATAATTGGAGTAATTATTGTTGATTTGATCAAGCGCTCGAGTTTGCACAACCCAGATTAAACCTCTCAAGATCAGAATAGGCGGGATAGTAGTATGGATAGAATCGAAAAATTCAATAAGATGCTTGAACAAGTGGATCACTCAGATCCAGTCCAGGTACAGGAGATGATTGATCTGATCACTGAATGGTTGGATGACAAAAGCAACTCTGTAGAGCTTCAAACGCATCTGACTGCTCTCCGAATAAATCTTTGGCTTGACTTGTGGGAATTAACTCAAAACTCGCAGGACTTCAAAAATGCTCGAAACTACCTTGAAATTTCTCTCGAAGGAGATTTTCTGGTGGAGTTACACATTAGTGCAATCGAGAGAGTTTTCTACATTTTCAGAGCATTCTTTAATACTTCTAAAGACATACATATTTTAGGAGCGGTGATTTACTGGGGATTAAATTTCAACATTTATGCTACGCTCGATTATCCTAATTACTTTTTGAACATAAATCTTCTGGCAACTGCGCTACGAGATCGTTTTGTGCTCGGGGCGAAACCACAGGACTTGGATAATAGCATCTCCCTATTGAAAGAGGCTCTTGAACTCGCGCCTGAAGGACATAAGGATCGCCCATTGCTGATGTATAACCTGGCAGATGCACTGCGAGAGCGTTATGCCCTGAGAGGGAACGCAGAGGACCTGGACAAGCGCATTGAAGTCTTGGAAAAGGCTCTGGCAATGACGCCTATGGGAGATAAGAATCGCCTTGCGTGGTTGAATAACCTGGCAAATGCACTGGGAGAGCGTGATGCGCTGAGGGGGAAGGGTGCGGACCTGGACAAGCGTATCAAACTCCTGGAAGAAGCACTAAAACTAATGCCTGAGGGAGATAAGAATCACCCCAGCATGTTAAACAACCTGGCAGTTGCTTTGGGGGATCGCTTCGCGCTAAGAGGGAAGGCAGAGGACTTGGACAAGCGCATTGAAGTCTTGGAAAATCTTCTATTATTGACGCAAGAGGGAGATAAGGATTGCCCTACAAGGTTAGATAACTTTGCAATTGCGCTTTTAGAATGTTATGCTCTCAGGGGGAATGCACAGGACCTGGACCAAAGCATTGAACTCATCGAAAAAGCTCTGGCATTGACACCTGAGGGAGATGAGGATCGCACCGTTGCCTTGAACATTCTTGCAAATGCACTAAGAGTTCGTTTCATGCTTAAGGGGAAAGCAGAGGATCTGGACCAAAGCATCAAACTTTTTAAAGAGGCTCTGGCATTGACCTCTAATGTAGATGAGAATCGACCTGATGTGTTGAACAACTTAGCAAATGCATATGGAGATCGTTATGTCTATTTTGGAAACTCTCATGACTTAAATAACAGGATTAGACTTTGCAAAGATGCTCTGAAATTAACCTCAGAAAGAGATCAGAATAAACCAAATAGGCTGAACAACTTGGCAATCGCGTTAGGTGATCGTTTCTCTCGATATGGAAACCTTGAGGACTTGGATAAAGAGATTACTCTTTTAGAGGAAGCTCTTGCCTTGACAGTTAATGGACACAGGTATCGACCAGAATTATTAAGCAACTTGAGAAAAGCCTTGGGAGAACGATATGTGGTCAAAGGAGATCTCCAGGATTTGAGCATGAGCATCAAATATTGTGATGAAGCTTTGAATTTGACCACTGATGTTCAAACCGATCGACCCAAGAGACTTAATCGCTTGGCAATATCGTTAATTAACCGATACGCTCGGATTGGGAACTTAACGGACCTATATAGGAGCATTAAACTTTTGGGAGAAGCGTATACGTTGACTCCTAAAGGACACAAAGATCGACCTGCATGTTTAAACAACCTTGGAACTGCATTGCGATACCAATACTCTCAATCGGGTAATCTCGACGATCTTTGTAGAGCAATTGATCTGCATGAAGAAGCCTTAGAATTGAGCCCTCAATATGGTTTGCATCGGCCTCGACGGCAAAACAATCTGGCACTTGCCTTATTAGATCGTTACTATCGAAAGGGTAATCTCGAAGATCTGAACCAGAGCATTGATCTTTACGAGGAAGCACTGGCAATGTCTCCTGATGTAGACCAAATGCGCCCTGGGATTCTAAATAACATGGCGATTTCGTTTCGAGAACATTTCGCTCGTACTAAGAACATTGAGGATCTGGAGAAATGCATCGAACTCATGGAGGACGCACTATTGTTAACCTCAGAAAGTGCTCGAGACCGTCCCATATTGTTAAGTAGCTTGGCAAGTGTATTGGGAGATTGTTACACTTGGCTTGGTAACAGCGAATGCCTGTACAAAAGCATCGAACTCTACGAGACTGCGCTATCGATCTCTCCCAAAGGAGACCAGACGCGTCCGGGGATTCTTAACAATCTAGCCATTGAACTTGCAAATCGTTATGCCCTAACCAAGAACGCTAAGGACCTGGAAAAAAGCATCGAACTATCCATAAAAGCCTTGGAGCTGTACGCAAAGAATGATCCTTGTAGATCTGGTATATTAAACAACCTGGCATGTTCAATTGCAGATCGTTATTTTTCTCTAGCCAAAATAAAAGATGCTGAGGTAGCAGCAGCTTACTACCATTCGGCAATCAAATCATTGGATGATGGACATATAGAAAAGCCTAATATTCAACACAATCTGGGTAACTTCAGCATGAGAATGGGAGATTATCTAACTGCACTTGAAGCCTTCGAAGGCATGGCGGCGAGCTTGGAGATGCTGCGGTCTGCAAGCTCCAGCAAGCAGGATCGAGAGAAATTGCTTAGTGATTATTCACACAGCTTTGCGAACCTGGTGTTTTGCTGCTTGAAGCTTAACCAGCCTGAGAAAGCTCTGCGCTATGCTGAAGCCGCCAAGTCCCGGGCGTTGGTGGACGCGCTGCACAACCAGGTGACTGACATTAGTAATTTGGCTACCCAGGATGATTCCCTAAAAGCCAATCTCGAGGAGCTGCATAAACTGCAGCACGAAATTAACTGGCTGCTCAAGCAGTTAGATGCTAGTGACCAGATTTTAGGGTTAGTAGATCCAAATGCTTCGAGACTCAGACGTCCACCCGATGAAATTAATGCTGATTTGAAAGACAAACGGGCGAAAGAACAGGAACTATGGCAAACTCTCGAAAAACGCGCTCCTGTTTTTACCATGACCGTCTCCGCGCCACCCTTCCACCTGGAAGATGCCATTACTCTGGCTGATGAAGAAAATGCGGCTCTCATCAGTTATTATCAGCACAGCCAGGGCTGGGTCGCCTTTGTTGTGTACAAAAGCGAATTTTTTATCGCAGAGTTGCAGGGGGTGGAAGAGTTGCTTGAACATTATCAGTCAGCTTTCTCCAACCTGCATATCCCCTTCGGGAAGAGACTTCTTAGTTGTGTTCTGGAAGAAGCCTGGCGGGTCCTGATCCAACCGCTGCAAGGATGGCTTCCAGTGGAAGGCAGTAACCTTGTCATCGCACCTTTCGCTGGGCTGCACCACCTGCCTTTCGCAGCTTTCACCAACCCGGTTGATGGTAGTTACCTGGTTGATCGCTATCATCTCAAGGCAGCCACCTCGCTTGGCACTCTGAAAGCCATGTGCACCCAGGCACAAATTAAGGTAGAGGATCACACCAATGCCCATGCGATGACGGTTGTTGGATACGCTGATGATCCATCCTCCCCATCCTGCCTTCCCGCTGTAGAAGATGAAGTTACTGCCATCTCAAATCTGTTCCACCTGCCTCACCCCTTGGTCGGAAAGGAGGCTATGATTGAAAACGTGCTCACCCAGGCACCCGGCAGCCAATCACTCCACTTTGCCTGTCACGGCATGTTTGATCCGCAGGAACCGCAGCGCTCCGGTTTGATGCTGGAAGATGGCTGGCTGACTGTCAGAGACGTTCTGACCCGCATGAACCTTTCGGGCACAAAGCTGGTTGTGATGAGTTCATGCCTTTCGGGTCTATCCCGGATTTCGCAAGGCGAAGAGCTGACTGGTCTGCTGACCGCCTTCATCTTAGCCAGGGCAAAATCGGTAGTTGGGTCGCTCTGGTCAGTTGACGACCGCTCCACCGCGGAACTGATGGTTAAGTTCTATGAGCTGATTAGCCAGGGTTGGGGAAGATCTGCCGCGATGCGAGAGGCACAACTTTCCATCCGCAAACAACCCCAATGGCAGCATCCCTACTACTGGTCACCGTTCTTTTTGACCGGGGTCGGATGATTGAATTGGCTTTTCTTGAAACGAAAATTTCTGCATAGAGTTTATCAATGGCAGGTAAGAAAAACAGGCGATTTTGGCAGAGAAAGGAAGGGCACGGTATCAATCAACATATTTTTTTTGATTGTCAACAATGGGGTATTTCTCTACCCCCTCATCTGCGAATTTTTCGCATAACCAGTTCAATTAATTGGAGGTGTTATGGCATACTTGTTTCTTTGTTCCATCGGACCCGTTCAAGAGTTTATTGTCAATGCCCGCAGAAGCCGGGATCTTTGGTACGGCTCCTGGATGTTAAGCGAGCTCGCTAAGGCAGTAGCGAAGAAAATTGCCACCAGTCGTGGTACGCTGGTTTTCCCAAAGCCTGTAAATCAAGGTGATTTGAACGCAAAGTCCGACTTTAATTCACCCAATCGTGTCAGCGCGGTATTCGAGAAGTTCGACTACCAGCTTGCTGATTCTTTCAAGCAAGCCGCAAAAGAGCGCTTGTTGCAGTTATGGAACGATTCGTTGGTGCACATCCACGATCAGGCTAAGTTCCAAAATGTAAGCCCGACAGATCTGTTTAATGATGCCACTATTCCAAAACAACAAATTGAAGACTTACTTGAGTTTTATTGGGTGGCAGTACCGTTTGAAGAAAGCGACTACCCCAATGCCCGGGATCAAGCTGAGGCGCTGCTTGCGGCACGGAAGAACACCAGGGATTTTTCATTAAAACCTGGCTCTGAAACCCCGAAATCATCATTGGATGGCATTCGCGAGTCTGTCATCCCTGAAAAATACTATGATGAACCTTACAAAAAAAACCAGTTTTTATTCAAAGTGTATCGTGCAAGAGGAGCTGAAAGGCTTTCAGGGGTTGATCTGCTCAAGCGGTTGGGCAGGCTTGGCGATGAGCCAAAATTTGCCAGTACATCGGATGTGGCTGCCGCCCCATTGATGAACACTCTTGGCAAAAGCGAACAGAAACAGTTGATCAGCGATCTGAAAAAGTTGCTCACAGATCAGGGAATCCTTCCGGACGAGATTTCGGAGAACGCCAGCCTGGTATTCGAAAGTCGCTTTCGGGAGTACCTCGGGGAAAACCCTAAACAGAAAGAGATTCTTGAGAATCACCGTAAGCTTATAAAGCAAGCCTTCAATGGATCTACGCCTTACCCTTACTATTCCGTACTGATCGCGGACGGTGACAATATGGGTGAGCGGATTAACCAATTAAAGGATATTGCCTCGCATAGTGAGATTTCTCAAAACTTAAGTATTTTTGCAGCTGGTCTTCGTGACAAAATCGATAAAGACCGTGCCGGCACCTGTATCTATGCTGGCGGGGAAGACATCCTTGCGTTTCTGCCATTGCACACTGCTCTGGAATTTGCAAAGGAGCTCGATGACGATTTCACGAAGGCAATTTCCACGAAGGCAATTCCCACGACCTTATCTGGTGGTCTGGTGATCGCCCATCACCTGACACCTCTCAACGAAGTGATGCGCCTGGCTCGTGAAGCTGAAAAGGAATCCAAAAAGACAGCATCGAAAAACGCTCTCACAGTGGTAGTGAGCAAGAGGAGTGGAACCGATACGTCAATCACAGATCACTGGAAAAACTTGACCAATAGACTGCTAACCCTTAAAGATTGGATTATAGCCGGGTTACTTGGTCAGGGTGTGGGGTATGAACTGAAGGTTCTGGCGGCTGATTTTGGAGGATTTGATCTTCAGAGTAATGACTCCCATCGGGATGCGATTGCCGACGAAGCAATTCGAATTATTGAAAGGAAGAAACAGTCTAACTCCACCATACCCCTGGACGACTTGGTGAAAAAACAACTCCATGAGTGGATTAAGAAAGATAAAATCCCAGTCGCTCAAATTGCTGACGAAATAATCATTGCCAGCGAATTTACTAACTAATAAGGAGGTGACAATTGTCTGAAACAAAATTTTGGTTAATATCACCACGAGATCCACTGATCTTCCGTAACGGAAAACCGTTCACGGCTGCACCCGGCAGCCGGGCTGAAACACTACCAATACCTTACCCGGGCACGATCTCCGGGGCGGTGCGAACGAAAGCTTGGACTGACGGTGCTACCGGTGTTTTTGATGTACACCGTATTAATGATCCCTACAATGTTCACGGTCCGCTGCTGGTCGAGCTTGATGCTTCCGATAACATCAAAGACTGGTTGTTTATTGCACCAGCAGACGCAGTCTTCTTCCAAACGAAGGAAAAAAGCAAAACAGAAGCGGACTGCTTTGACCTGAAGCCCATGCCTACCTTGCCAGGCATTTTGTTGGACAGTAAGGATATGGTGTTGTGCGGATTTGAAAAAAATATCAAACGCAAGTCGTTCAAGTCCCCTCCCACTTTTTGGAATTGGCTGACTTTAAAAGAATGGCTTTTTAAACCGGTCAGCAAACGTGCTGTCGAGCTTCACACAGTAGGGATTAGTCATCTCCCAATTGAATATCGAACACATGTGGCGATGGAAAACAGCCTTCAGGCGGCAAAGGATGAAGGCCTGTACCAAACTTCCGCTGTCGAATTTGATTACAAGGCACCAAGTGGGCTAACGCTCAATGATGTCCGCCGTTTTGGCATGGTCGCTGTCTGTGACCTTGATATTCATGGAGGCGGTCTTGGTTACCTGGGGGGTGAAAAACGCCTTGTAGATTGGCTTCCTATATATACAAATGTTCCCTTCCTCACATGCCCTGAGGATATTCGGGAAGACATTGTAAATAGAGGCCATTGTCGTCTTCTCATGGCAACTCCAGCCTACTTCGGTGAGAAAAACGATCCAGAAAAGGCATTGTCTGCGATGGGTGCTGAGGTGATCGCAATCATCAACGATCGATTCCAAACCGTTTCCGGTTGGGATTACCAAACCAAAAAACCAAAGCCTACTAAACACCTGGTACCTGCTGGGAGTGTTTTCTTCCTGAAGTTGAGTGACGACCTTCAAAAGAGGAACCAGTTTATTGACCAGGTTTGGGGAAAAAACATTGGTGATGACCCGCAGATGTGTTCTGATGGCTATGGGTTGTCATTGCTTGGAACCTGGGATGGTAAAAAACGACGTATGAACATGGAGGAGTCTGATGATTAACAGAAAGAAACCTCTGGAGATGGACTTTCCAGAAACGGTTCCAGTTTATAAACCTAATTGGACCAAAACAACAAGGCACTATAAGGTCATTACCCCTTTGTGGGGTGGGGGCGTTGAAGCTAACATAAACGACCCAATCACTGTTATCAGAGGGAGCTTGATCCGCGGTCATTTGCGCTTCTGGTGGCGGGCAATGCGGGGGAACAGCAATGGGAGCTCCGTTTCCCAAATGCGGGAAAAAGAAAACTCGATTTGGGGTTCGACAAAGGAACCATCCCATGTGAAGATATCTATGCATATAACAAACACAGGTACAAAATTTCAACCAACAAATTTTAAGGGCGATGATATTGATGATATTGGAGCGATGAATTCAAAAGACGCTTATGTTGCCTTTCCGCTTCGTGTTAGCAGAGATGATCGGCGAGCAGGAAAACGCCCAGCAACATTGTTAGAGAATGTTCAATTTAGTATTGAACTAGAGTATCCTGACACTGAAAAGGAAGAAGTTGAAGCAGCCCTGTGGGCATGGCAGACTTTCGGGGGCATCGGAGCGCGCACTCGAAGAGGAATGGGGGCTATTGAGTGTACTCATGTCGATGGGAACCCTCAGCAGCCTAAGCCAGGAGCTGAATTCCAACGATCCATAAGCGAAAATCTTCAAAAATGGATCGAAGCTGGTGACTACACTGCAGGTGTCCCTCACCTCAGCAAACAACTCCTATTCAAACTTACCACCAGACAAAACGACCAAACAGGCATCCTTGCACTGAGAAATATTATAGGTCAATACAAAAAATTCCGGCAATCCAGGCAAGGAGCAAATGGAAGAGGTCGAAGTCATTGGCCAGAGCCTGATCTGATCAGAGCTTGCTTCCCGGGGAGAACCTTTCGTCACCCCATTGCTCATCGTGTTCATGGGAAGGCTCCCCGCGCGGTTTTTGGCTTACCCCTGATCATTCATTTCAAACCTTATGATGAAGGATTGCAAGATCCTGAGGAAACTACTGTCCAGGGAATAGGCGATATTGACCGATTGGCGAGCCCTCTCATCATCCGTCCAGTACACCTCGCACAAGGTTACGCGGGCATGGCTGTCTTGCTGGAATGGGACACCCTGAATGATATGGATGAGCCCTACACCCCTCCAGGTGGATTGGCGATAGTGGACAATAATGATAATGTTCTCTACAACCCTTCCACTTTGTTAACTCCTGCAGATGCACGCGCAATAGTACCGCTAAACGGTAATACGAATCCATTACAAGAATTTCTCAACTTCATAAATTAGAGGAGGACAAATGCAAACAAAATTACTCTTTATCCAGGCTCTTTCTTCACTTCAACCCGGCACCGGTCAGGGTGTTGGCGTCATTGACCAGCCAGTCTCCCGGGAAAAAGCTACCGGCTTGCCTTATCTTCCCGGTTCAACCATCAAAGGAGTCTTACGGGATTGCTGGGAACTCGAAAACATTCTTAATCTCGAGGAAGTCTTTGGTCAAACCACGAAGGCAGCTGACCCTTATGCCGGCTCGGTTTCGATGATGGATGGCAGGCTGCTTCTGCTGCCCGTCCGGTCGCTGGCTGGCGTGTTCGCCTGGGTGACGTCACCATTCATCCTCAACCGTCTCATCCGCGATTGCAAGATGTGTAACATTCAAGCCGGTTTACCCGCAGTGGTTACTGGTCTTGCAAACAACCAGGTTTTACTAACTCAATCCCCTGCTTTAAAACTTACACCTCAAATTAACAGGGTGATTTTGGAGGATATTGAGATCGATGTTGCACCTGCGACCACAGTCGCAGATGGTTGGGCAGGTTGGTTGGCAAATGCCATCCAGCCAAATGACCTGGCATGGCAGGCTGACTTCAAGAAGCGCTTCTGTATCGTTTCGGATGATGTAATGTCTTACTTTTCTGAAAGCGCGACGGAAGTGACTCCGCGCATACGTATTGACGATGACACAAAAACGGCTTCCGGGCAAGCCCTCTGGTACGAAGAATCTCTCCCTGCGGAAACATTCCTGGTTTCGTTGGCTGTGGCTCAACAGGTCAAGGCAGCTCCCCAAATAGTATTTGATGGACTTTCGAAGATTGTTAAAAAACCGGTTCAGTTTGGCGGTGGGGCAACTGTTGGTAAAGGTTTGTGCAAGTTATACCTTTACGACTCCGTTCCTGGAAATACGGTGCAGCCATGAATAACTTAAACCAAACACTTGCTCGCAGCGTATATGACACAATTGAAGCTATCAACTCGGCTGGCAGAGACGACGACTACAAAAAGAAGTATGGCAAAATGGCGCTGCGGCTTCCGGCTCTTGTCCAAAGCGCCGGGCTGCTTCAAGCCCTTGCCTTCATTGAGGATGGCAATGACCTGCCTCCTAAAGATTTGGTTGCGGACCTTGCCCAGATATTGAATTTTACGGACAAAACAGCGCTTCTGACAGCTTGCATAAACACTGCTTTTGCCGAATATCGTTTCCTGTCACATCGGTCGGTTATCGCCCTAACCTGGTTCAAGCGTTTCTGCCAGTCAACCTGGTCTGAAATTCTTGATTCAGCAGAAGATGATAGATAGGAGGTTCAGATGCCAACTCGATCTCTTCGAATTATCCCGGATCCGCATGCGGGATTGCCAAGGCAAGACACAAACCTCGGACTTTGGTTCCAAAAGTTTTATAACAGCCAGGTAATCGAACCTCGTCGGGCGTTTATTGACTCCATCACAAAACTTCCAAAGCAGGTTGACCCTCTTTACAAAAGCTTTTACAACGGATGGGTCAAACTTCTCAAGGAAATCGATGCCCTTACCGAAACTGCCAAAACATCTGGCAGGATGGTTGTAAATCTTGGCGCGGATAGTGTCACTGAGGTGAGCATCGCCTTGCATCATACCTACGGAGTGCCTTACATCCCGGGCACCGCCCTCAAAGGGCTGGCTGCCCATTATGCCAATTCAAATATGGGTACCGCCTGGAAAAAAGGCACAGACGCCTACAAAGCCATCTTCGGCACTGGCAAGACCGCTGGCTACGTCACCTTTCATGATGCTTTGTTTGTGCCTGAACAGGCTAACCCTCAACCGCTTCAAAAAGATACGGTTACCGGGCACCATCAAAATTACAACAAAGGAAAAAACGTCCCACCTGCCGATTGGGACAGCCCGACGATCATTCCCTTTATTTCTGTTCACGGAAAATTCCTGATAGCTATCTCAGGTGATGAAAAAGCCAAATCAGTCGCGATGGAAATCCTCCGCCTTGCTTTGCTGAATGAAGGCATTGGCGCAAAAACCAACAGCGGCTATGGGCGCATGGAATTTGAGACCCACGCCGGCGATATCTTGCAGGACACACATCTACCGACCTCTACGACGGCAGAAAACCCTGAGGAATCTTATGACGTCATGAAAAAGCGTTTCCTAAAAGAAGCTCCTCCTGCAGGTTGGAAGCGAGGTTATGTGCGGACGGTAATGAACGAAGGTAATTATGGATTTATCGTCAGTGCCAGCGGAGGTGGCGATGTCTACATTCATAAAGAAACCCATCCAGACGGGCTAGTTAAGCTGGATGAGGTCCTGGAGTACATTGAGGAACGCTCCAGTAAGGGACTCCGTGCAAAGTCAGTGAAAGTACTGTTGAGAAAAGTCTAGCCAAAACGAAAGGTCAAAACCGTGAAAAACTTCAAAAATGCAGTCCTGAGTGCTCTGTCCAGCTTTGGGCTGGGGTGGGTGACCAACAATCTCAGTGGCACTTATAGTCTGCCTACTTGGCTGGCCTGGATATTGGCGATAGCATTCCTGGCTGGAATTATCATTCCTATAGTCCAATTGCATGCGCGCATCCAAGCCAAACCCACACCCTACCAAGTGCCTAAAGGTCAGGATGCCACCTCAGTCCACAAATCAAAAAAGGGACTGATCGTAAGCGTCTCATTACCATACCCTCCTATTGATTGGAATGCCGAGATTCCCATTAACTCCAATCTCTACACGCTGCTCACCGCGATCAAGGCACATGGAAGTTCACTCGAATATATCTGGTTTCTTGGTACCGCCGACCCAAAGGAAGGGAAGGGCTCGGGTTCAATTTTCACAGATCTAAAAGATTATCTTATTAAGAATCGAGAGTCATTGGGACTTACGAAAGAACCAAAAATCGAATTTCTTAAAACTATCCCAATGGATTTTGACAACCAGGTCACCGAGTGCGTGCGAAAAACGGTGGATGAGGTTTTTGATCATCCTCCTCTAGGTCTGAAGCAAAGCGACATCATTGCCGATTGCACTGGCGGTACCAAAAGTATGACGCTGGGTGTCATCCTTGCTTGCCTTGAAGAAGATCGTGATATCCAGTTGGTTGGTTCAAAATATAAATCGGATGGCAGACCAGACGGTTCATCAGCCTTTCCAATGATTTTTGAATATACAACCAGCCGGGCGGAGTATAACAAATAACATGTACTGTCTCACGCTGGTGGGCGAACAGCCCATGCCCATTTTGATGCCCCTGTGGCAGTTACCCGATATCACCGATTTGCAGCTCGTTGCCACACTTGAAACCGAAGATGTAGCCAAACGCCTTGAGGGCATTGTCAAATCCGATGATGCCCTCAAGGGCATCCGGGTTCACGATCGATTAATAGTTTCTGCTTACAACCTGGCTGATACTCAGAATAAAGTCAGCCAGGCAATCTACAATAATCAAAACCAAC
>Ga0116233_1253712_pt1 | contig 23883 bp, 31 predicted proteins | sample BioSIPRNA_2_FD_89647 | JGI IMG/M metagenome (GOLD analysis project Ga0116233, IMG submission 89647) | Anaerobic biogas reactor microbial communites from Washington, USA - Biogas_R1_B SIP RNA (Metagenome Metatranscriptome) | ecosystem: Engineered > Bioreactor > Anaerobic > Unclassified | place...
CCCACGTAGCTCAGATGGTAGAGTACATCCTTGGTAAGGATGTGGTCAACGGTTCAATTCCGTTCGTGGGCTTATATATATTTATAATATTTTGCTAATCTGAGGATTTGATCATGCGAGAGTTGATAGCGTTGCGGTGTGAAGAGTGCAAGCGGAAAAATTATTACACGTTCAAGAACAAGCGGAAACATCCGGAGAAGTTCGAGATCAAGAAGTTCTGCAAGTTTGACCGCAAGCATACGATTCATAAAGAAACTAAGGCTTAGGTGAGTAGCTCAATTGGCTAGAGCACCGGTCTCCAAAACCGGGGGTTGCGGGTTCGATTCCCTCCTCACCTGTTGTTTGTTTTTTTAACCGGGATAATGATAGCAGGGTAGCCATGGCACGAATATTCAGTGGAATCTCGCAGTTTTTCCGAGACGTTAAGACAGAGCTCGGCAAGGTCGCATGGTCGACACCGCAGGAGATCGGCAAATCGGCGTTAGTCGTTCTGGTCGGCACCTTCCTTTTTGCTGCATTTATTTTTGTGGTCGATGCGGTCCTGGTAAAGTTTTTAAACGTAGTCATAAAATAAGGATTCGCTATGGCAGATAAACGCTGGTATATCCTGCATACGCTTTCCGGCGCCGAGGATAAGGTCAAGGCAAGCCTTGAATCCAGGATCGCTTCAGAGCCGGGCATGAATGAACTGGTCGATCGGATCGTGATCCCGAAAGAGCTGGTAACGGAAGTGAAGCGCGGTCAGCGGAAAACTACGGAACGAAAGTTCTTTCCCGGATATATCCTTATACATATGGAGATGAATGATGCCTCATGGCTCTTCGTGAAAAACATTCCCGGGGTAACGTCGTTTATCGGTTCCAAACGCGAACCGACGTTTATTCCCGATGAAGATGTTGAAAAGATTCTGCTTAAAACCGAAGAGACCAAGGATAAGCCGTCTGCAAAATTTTCGTATGAGGTCGGCGATTCGGTTATGATCATCGAGGGGCCGTTCGTCAATTTTACCGGTGAGGTCGAAGAAGTCAACGCACAGAAGGGTAAGTTGAAGGTGGCGGTCAGCATTTTCGGCCGTTCGACGCCGGTTGAGCTTGAGTTCTGGCAGGTAGAGAAAGTATAAAAGGAAGGACACATGGCTAAGAAAAAGAAACCAAAGGCTTTTATCAAGCTGCAGATTCCTGCAGGAGCGGCGAATCCGGCACCGCCGGTAGGACCTGCGTTGGGGCAGCAAGGCGTGAACATCGTGCAGTTCTGCAAGGCGTTCAACGATGCGACCAAGGGGAAGGAAGGGTTGGTGTATCCGGTTGTTATCAGCGTCTACGAGGACCGGTCATTCGACTTCATTCTTAAAAGTCCGCCTGCTTCGATCCTCCTGAAACGTGCAGCGAATCTGGCGAAAGCCGCCAAAACGCCGGGCACCGAGATCGTCGGCGAAGTAACGATGGCTCAGTGCGCCGAGATTGCCAAGGCGAAGATGGAAGACCTGAACGCCGATAATCTTGAGCATGCGGCTCGTATTATCGCCGGAACCGCACGAAGCATGGGGTTGAAGGTAACCGGCTGACGCCGGGTGCGATTATAAGCGTTCGTACCACGATTGAGTGGGAGCTTAACAAGAAGGATAGGATGAAGAGATCAAAACGCTATCGTGAGTCAGTCAAGTTATATGACCAGGACAGGGAGTACTCGATTGAAGATGCCGTGGGCGTTCTTCAGAAGATGCCGAAAGCCAAGTTTGATGAGACCGTCGAAGTCAGTTTGAATCTGGGCGTCGACGTGCGTAAGAACGATCAAATCGTTCGTGGATCAGCAAAGCTTCCACACGGGACCGGTAAGACATTACGGGTCGTCGTCTTTTGTGAACCTGAAAAAGAGAGCGAAGCCAAAGCCGCCGGAGCCGATTACGTCGGATCGAACGATCTTATCCAGAAGATTGAAAAAGGGTGGATGGATTTCGATTACTGTATCGCCACTCCCGGAATGATGCGTAATGTGTCCCGGTTGGGTAAAGCTCTCGGGCCGCGGGGATTGATGCCGTCGCCGAAAAACGGCAGTGTTACGGATAACGTCGCCTATGCGGTCCAGGAGGTTAAACAGGGAAAACTGGATTTCCGTATGGACAAGTTCGGCGGATTGAATGCAGGTATCGGTAAGCGCTCGTTTACCAGCCAGCAGATCGTCGATAATATCAATGAGTTCTTCGCCGCTCTGATCAAGGCGAAGCCGGCAGCCAGTAAGGGTAAATTCATCAAAGGTGCATTTCTTACCAGTACGATGAACCCGTCATTGAAGCTGCAGTTACCAAAGGAGATAGACGTATGAAGGTGGGAGCGCTTTACCGGAGCAGGATCGTCGATCTCGTGAAGGATAACCGCCAGCAGGCGTCCGGAGTTTTTTTTATCGACTTCGAGAAAATGACCGCTTTGCAGCTCAATGCATTGCGTCGAACCCTCCGTGCCAGCAATTCACGGATGCTGGTGACGAAAAATCGTCTTATCGGCAAGGGACTTGAGGGGATCTCTCTCAACGGTATGCTCAAGGGGCAGACCGGGGTTGTATATGCCGGGCCGGATGTCGTCGAAACTGCAAAAGTGCTGGTGGAGTTCAAGAAGGACAATGAACAGCTCAATGTCAAGGGCGGTGTGATCGATCAGAACGTTTTGTCGGCCGCTGATGTTGAGGCGTTATCCAAATTGCCGCCGCGCCAGGTCATGCTGGGAATGGTCGTCAACTGTATCGCCGCTCCGATCACCGGGCTCGTGTGCAGTCTTAACCAGATCATCACCAAGTTCGCGTACGTGGTCAACGCGATCAAGGATAAAAAAGAAAACGGATAAAAGGAGGAGGACCCCATGGCAACGAAGATTGAAGACATTATGCAGACGATTGAGGGCATGACCGTCCTTGAGTTGTCGGAACTGGTCAAGGCATTGGAAACGAAGTTCGACGTTAAAGCATCTGCCCCGGCCATTGCTGTTGCCGCTCCGGTAGCCGGTGCTGCCGCTGCTGAAGAAGTAGAAGAGAAGACGTCGTTCACCGTCGTTCTCAAAGAAGCCGGTGCCAACAAGATCCAGGTCATCAAGGAAGTACGTGCCGTAACCGAGCTTGGTTTGAAAGAAGCCAAGGATCTGGTTGATGGCGCTCCGAAGACGGTTAAGGAAAACGTGAGCAAGGAAGAAGCTGAAGAAATCAAGAAGAAGCTTGAGGAACAAGGCGCGAAAGTTGAGATCAAGTAACCTTCGGGTTTACCGGGACACGACAAATACCAGAACAGAACCGACAACAGCGGGAGCTGGTGGCGTTCTGTTCTGGTTTGTCCACTTTCAGGTGAGCCCTGCAGGCCATCCTCTTTTTGCATCCGATTGCTCCGGTTGAGGTGTAGGGGCGACCCGGCGGGTCGTTCTTACCGATATATATATTAAATCGATGAGGTAGAGATGAAGAAGACAATGTCATTTGCCAGGATCCAGGATGTATACCCGATTCCGTACCTGCTGGACCATCAGCTGCGCTCGTATAAGGAGTTTCTGCAGATGGATACGCCGGAGAGCCGCCGCAAGAATGTCGGTCTGCAGGCCGTGTTCAAGGAAGTGTTCCCGATAGAAAGTCCCGACGGCAAATGGAAACTCGAATTTTCTTCATATGCGCTGGGACGCCCTAAATATACGATAGATGAATGTAAGAAGCGTTCTTTGACTTATTCCTCGCCACTGCGCGTACGTCTGCGCCTGCTCGGTGAGAATGAAGCCCGGGAACAGGAAATATATTTCGGTGATATTCCGCTGATCACCCCCGGAGCTTCTTTTATCATCAATGGTGATGAACGGGTGGTGGTGAGCCAGTTGCAGCGCTCGCCGGGTGTTTATTTCGAAGAGGACTTTCATCCGAGTGGAAAGCGTTTGTATTTCGCCCGCACCATTCCATATCGCGGTTCCTGGCTGGAATTTCGTTACGATGTCAATGAGAGCATCAGCGCCATAGTCGATCGTCGACGTACATTTGTCGGAACCCAGGTGCTGCGCATGTTCGGTGTCTCTTCGAATGACGATATTTTGGCGGCGTTTTCGGACGGCCGGTACCCCGAGATCGTCAATACCCTGAAACGGGACAATACGACCAATCAGGATGGGGCTCTTCTGGAGTTCTATAAAAAATTGCGTCCGACGGAACCTTTGACGCTGGATGCGGCTAAAGAAGTGTTCAAGCGTATGTTTCTCGATCCCCGCCGGTATGATCTGGCAAAGGTCGGACGTTACGTGATCAATCGTAAACTGAAGATAGAAGGATCTTTGAATAAACGTGTCCTCGACAAGGATACGGTCGTTGAAGCTATCAAGCATCTGATCAGGGTCAAGAATGCCGAAGCGCAGCTGGATGATATCGATCATCTGAGCAATCGCCGGGTCAAGCTTGTTGGTGAGTTGATCGCTCATGAAGTGCGGGTAGGATTGCTGCGTGTCGAAAGGACGATCATCGAGCGGTTCGCGCTGTTGACGAACATGCAGGAAGTCATGATCCAGCATTTGATCAATACGCGGGTCTTTTCATCTCAGCTGCTTGATTTTTTTGCCCGCTCGCCGTTGTGCCAGTTCATGGATCAAGTTAACCCGCTGGCTGAGCTGACCCATAAGCGACGCTTGTCGGCGTTGGGACCGGGCGGTCTTTCCCGTGAACGTGCCGGCTTCGAAGTACGTGACGTTCATCCGTCGCACTACGGCCGCATTTGTCCGATCGAGACTCCTGAAGGCCAGAATATCGGGTTGATCACGACGTTGACTACGTTCGTAAACGTAAATCCGCTCGGATTTCTGACGACTCCGTATCGGCGTCTCGAGCATGGTGTTCATAACGGCAAGATAGAATTTCTTTCCGCCGAAGAGGAGGAAGGAAAGATCATCGCGCAGGCAACTGCCGGCATAGATGAGAGCGGAAAGGTTACCGACGATGGGATTTTTGCCCGTTATAAGGGGAACTTTCCCAGAGTCAAGCCGACGGAAGCCGATTTCATGGATGTGTCACCCAAGCAGATCGTTTCGGTGTCGGCATCGCTTATTCCGTTCCTTGAACACGATGACGCGAACCGTGCTCTTATGGGATCGAACATGATGCGCCAATCGGTACCATTGTTGTTCCCTGATCCGCCTCTGGTAGGAACCGGTATGGAACGCAAGGTGGCAACCGATGCCGGTGCCGTAATTCTAGCCATGGAAGACGGTGTCGTCGAAGAAGTCGACGCTTCAAAAATTCGCGTCGGCAAGTTGACCTATAATTTGAAGAAGTTCCAGCGGACAAACGCCGACACATGTATCAATCAACGGCCTTTGGTGACGGTGGGGCAGAAAGTTCGTAAAGGCCAGACGATCGCTGATGGCGCCGCAACCAAGGACGGCGAATTGGCGCTTGGTAAGAATCTCCTGGTAGCGTTTCTTCCGTGGCGCGGGTATAACTTCGAGGACGCGATCATTCTCAGCGAGCGGCTGGTCAAGGATGATGAATTGACGTCGATTCATATCGAAGAGTTCGAGGTCGAAGCCCGGGAGACCAGGCTTGGTAACGAGGAAATTACGCGTGATATCCCGAATGTCAGTGAGGAAGCGCTCAAGAACCTCGACGAGACGGGGATCGTGCGGATCGGAGCTCGTGTCGTACCTGACGATATTCTTGTAGGTAAAGTGACCCCTAAGACGGAAAAGGAGCTCTCTCCGGAAGACCGTCTGTTGCGGGCTATATTCGGTGAGAAGGCTGCCGATGTACGTGACACCTCGTTACGTGTTCCGCCGGGAGTCGAGGGGTACGTTCTCAACGTCGAAGTGTATCAGCGCAAGGACAAAGGTCGTCGCTCCAAGAAAGAAAAAACCGAAGAATTACGCCGTATTCGCGAAATCGAGACGTATTACGATGAAGAGCTCGAGATGATCGAGAGCGAGCGTTTGCGCCGTCTGGCGGAGATCTTCAATACGACGGCCGACAAAGTCGGTAAGATGGAACTCGACAATAACGAAGAGGCGAAAGAAGTTTCCAATATCTATGAAGAAAAAATTCGCGAGTTGATGCAGGAGAAGGAACTCGAGATTTCCAAGATCAAGAAGGGTGACGAGTTGCCTTCGGGCGTGCTTAAGCGGGTGGTCGTTTATGTTGCCATGAAACGTAAGATTACGGTCGGTGACAAGCTGGCCGGGCGTCACGGTAATAAGGGTGTCATCGCTCGGATTCTTCCGATCGAAGATATGCCGTTTATGGCCGACGGTACGCCGGTTGACGTTTTGCTCAATCCGTTGGGCGTTCCTTCCCGTATGAACGTCGGACAGGTGCTGGAATTGACTCTGGGCTGGGCCGGCTATCAGCTTGATACCCAGTTCAAGACGCCGGTATTCGACGGTGCCCGGGAATCCGACATCAAGGATATGCTTGGCAAGGCCGGATTGCCGCAGGACGGAAAAGTGACGTTGTATGACGGCTATTCAGGTAAAGCGTTCGACCAGAAAGTTGCCGTCGGACATATGTATATCCTGAAACTCGTTCACATGGTCGAGGATAAGATCCATGCTCGTGCCATTGGTCCATACTCTCTGATCACACAGCAGCCGCTTGGAGGAAAAGCTCAGTTCGGCGGTCAGCGCTTCGGTGAGATGGAAGTCTGGGCGCTCGAATCATATGGTGCTGCGTTTACTCTGCAGGAAATGCTTACGGTCAAGAGTGACGATGTGCAGGGACGTACGCGCATTTACGAGGCGATCGTGAAGGGTGAACATAAGCTGAGTCCTTCGACTCCTGAATCATTCAATGTATTGATCCGGGAATTGCAGGGGCTGTGTCTTGATGTGCGCGTAGAAAAAGGAGAAAAAGGTGATGAATAACGGCGTAGATGCAGAGCGGATAACGCTGAAGATCGCATCCCCGGACGTGATACGTTCGTGGTCGTTTGGTGAAGTGCGAAAGGCCGAGACACTGAACTACCGCACATTAAAGCCCGAGAAGGACGGTCTTTTCTGCGAAAAGATATTCGGACCGGTTAAGGATTATGAGTGTAATTGTGGAAAGTTCAAGGGAATAAAGTTCAAGGGGATGCGCTGTGATCGCTGCGGAGTCGAAATTACTCATTCATCGGTTCGTCGTCAGCGTTTGGGACATATAGATCTGGCTGCTCCCGTTACTCATATCTGGTTTTACAAGGTCATTCCTTCGCGGTTGGCTGCGTTGCTGGATATGACGCTGCGCGATCTGGAAAAGGTTATTTATTACGAGCAGCATATCGTCGTCGATCCGGGTGAGACTCCGTTCAAGAAGAAACAATTGATTAACGAAGAGGACCTCTATAAAGCCCGTCGTGAGTACGGCGATGCGCTGAAGACCGAGATTGGCGCGTCAGCGATCAAGGCGCTGCTGAGCGAGATCGATCTCGACAAGCTTTGCCGCAAGATCAAGCGTGCTATTGCCGATTCTAAGTCGCAGGTCACTGCCCAGCGCTTTTTGAAACGGTTGAAAATAGTCGAAGATTTTCGTCGGTCGGGGAACGATCCGGCATGGATGATCATCGAGTCACTGCCGGTCATACCGCCCGATCTGCGTCCGCTTGTTCCGCTTGAAGGGGGACGGTTCGCATCCAGTGATTTGAACGACCTGTATCGCCGTGTGATCAACCGGAATAACCGCCTGAAGAAGCTGATCAAGCTCGGCGCACCGGAGATCATTATCCGGAATGAGAAGCGTATGCTTCAAGAGGCTGTGGATGCGTTGTTTGAAAACGGTCGCCATGGCAGGGCTATCCTGGGGCCGAATAACAGACCGCTGAAGAGTCTTTCGGATATGTTGAAAGGAAAGCAGGGGCGCTTTCGTCAGAACCTGCTGGGTAAGCGTGTCGATTACTCCGGCCGCAGCGTTATCGTGGTCGGTCCCGAACTCAAGATCTATGAGTGCGGCTTGCCCAAGCAAATGGCTTTGGAGCTGTTCGAGCCGTTCATTATCAAAAAACTCAAGGAAAAAGGTTTCGTCCATACAATCAAGGGTGCGCGCCGTATGGTCGAACGTGCACGAGTCGAGGTATGGGACATTCTTGAAGAAGTTATCAAGGGACATCCCGTAATGCTCAATCGTGCACCTACGCTGCACCGGCTCAGTATCCAGGCGTTTTATCCCCGCCTGGTCGAGGGCAAGGCAATCAAGCTGCATCCGCTGGTATGCTCGGCGTTTAATGCCGACTTCGACGGCGACCAGATGGCCGTACATGTACCGCTGTCGCTTGAAGCCCAGGCCGAAGCGCGGATCATTATGCTTTCGGCCAATAACATCTTTTCGCCTGCCGATGGCCGACCTGTGGTCGCTCCGACTCAGGATATCATTCTCGGTATCCGGTATCTGACCCTGGACCGTGCCGGCGCACGTGGCGAAGGAATCACGTTCGCATCGATGGATGATGTTATCACAGCCTATCAGGACGAAGAGGCCGATCTTCACGCGAAGATCAAGGTGCGCATCACGGATGGTGACGGAGTCCGTAAAATAGTCGAGACGACGACCGGGCGCGTTATCTTCAATCAGGTGCTGCCCAAGGGACACGCGTATGTCAACGAGACGCTGAGTAAAAAAGATCTGGTCAGGATCGTCACTAACTGTCATAAGTGTTTCGGTCATGCCAGGACCGTTCAGCTTCTGGACGATATCAAGGACCTCGGATTCGAGTTTGCCACGCTCGGCGGTATCAGCATCTCTGTCGATGACCTTAAGATACCGGCTGAAAAGCAGGTGGTACTGTCTGAGGCGCTCAAGGAAGTCTCGAAGGTCGACGCGCAGTATAGTCGTGGTATCATCACCGATCGAGAAAAGCATAACAAAATCGTGGACATCTGGACTCGGACGACGGATCGTATTTCCGATTTCGTGTTCAAAGGCCTTGAGCCTTTTAATCCGGTGTTCATGATGGCCGACTCCGGTGCTCGCGGATCCCGTTTGCAGATTCGTCAGCTGGCCGGTATGCGTGGTTTGATGGCCAAGCCGTCCGGTGAAATTATCGAAACGCCGATCACTTCGAATTTTAAAGAGGGGCTGACGGTTCTTGAGTACTTTATTTCAACGCACGGTGCACGTAAGGGTCTTGCCGATACCGCGCTCAAAACCGCGGATGCAGGTTACCTGACCCGCCGTCTGGTTGATGTGGCGCAGGAAGTGATCATTACCGAAAGCGATTGCGGAACGATCAACGGCATTACACTGTCGGCTATCGTCGAAGGCGATGAAGTCGTCGTTTCTTTGCATGAGCGTATAGTCGGGCGTGTGGCGCTCGATAATATTGTCGATATCGTAACCGATGAAGTGGTGGTCAAGGCCGGTGACGTCATCACCGAAGAAATAGCCGACAAGGTCGAGGCGCTGGGAATCGAAAGTCTTCGTATACGCAGCGTGTTGACCTGTGAATCGCCGCGCGGCTGCTGTCAAAAATGTTATGGCCGCAACCTTTCGACCGGGCGGCTTGTCGAACTGGGTGAGGCTGTCGGTATCATCGCCGCACAGTCGATCGGTGAACCCGGAACACAGCTGACGATGCGGACGTTCCATATCGGCGGTACCGCGTCACGTGTTGCGGAACGGTCGTTCATCAAAGCCAAAGAAGGCGGTTCGATCAAGTATCACAATATGAAAACCGCCCAGAAGAAAGACGGATTCGTCGTTCTTAACCGAAGCGCGGTCATATCCGTGGTCGACGAGCTGGGACGGGAATTGCAGCGTAATCCGGTACCGCAGGGAGCTTTGATCCTGTTCCCGGAAGGGGCCGGCGTCGAAGGCGATAAGATCATCGTCCGCTGGGATCCGTATTCGGTACCGATCCTTACGGAAGTATCGGGCCGGGTCCGCTATGAGGACATGATCGATGCCGTGACGGTACAGGAAGAGCTTAACCTTGCGACCAACATCAAAGAACGCGTGGTTATCGAGTATCGTGGCGATTACCATCCGCAGCTGGTCATTTCGACCACCAGCGACGAGGTCGGCGGGATTTATCCGGTTCCGACGGGCGCGCATATCATGGTCGAAGACGGTGCCGAGGTCGAGGCTGGTGACGTAATCGCCAAGATCCCGCGTCTTATCGTCAAGACTCGCGATATTACGGGCGGTTTGCCGCGTGTCGCCGAGCTGTTTGAGGCCCGTCGTCCCAAGAGTCCGTCAGTAGTCAGTGAGATCGAAGGGTTCGTCGAGTTCAAACAGGGTAAAGGCGGAGAACGAAAAGTGGTGGTTCGCTCCGCCACCGGTATGGAGAAAGAGTATAGTATACCGGCCGGTAAACACCCGGTGGTCTATAAGGGCGACAAGGTATATCCCGGTCAGCAGTTGACCGATGGCCCGATCGTTTTGCAGGATATCCTGCGTGTTTGCGGTGATAAAGTTCTGCAGGAGTACCTTGTCAACGAGGTTCAGGAAGTGTATCGCCTTCAGGGTGTGCGTATCAATGACAAGCATATCGAAATAATCATCCGGGAAATGTTGCGTAAGGTTCGTATCACCGATCCGGGTGACACTGAGTACCTCCAGGCGCAGGCCGTCGATAAGTCTGACTTCCGGGCCGAAAACGAGAAGATGGTCAAGAAGGGTAAGAAGCCTGCCCAGGCCGCACCGCTGCTGCTGGGAATTACGAAAGCGTCGCTGGCGACCAAGAGCTTTGTCTCGGCTGCAAGCTTTCAGGAGACCGCTCGTGTGTTGACCGATGCATCGGCATCAGGTAAGTCCGATTATCTGCTGGGGTTGAAGGAGAATGTGATCGTCGGGCATTTGATTCCGGCCGGTACGGGCTTTTCTCATCACCAGCATTTTGAAGTAAAGAAAACCGAGAAGGCGGCTACAGGAGAAGAGCCGGCAGCTGTATAAAAAAGAAGGAGCAGGGTATGCCAACGATTTCTCAATTGTTACGTAAGGATCGCGAACTTCAGAAGGTCAAGAGCAAGTCTCTTGCGTTGAAGAAGTGTCCTCAGCGGCGAGGTGTGTGTGTTCAGGTTAGAACCATGACTCCTAAGAAACCGAATTCAGCTTTGCGTAAAGTTGCCCGTGTCAGGCTGACTTCCGGTTTCGAAGTTAGCGCATACATACCGGGAGAAGGACATAACCTCCAGGAGCATTCGATCGTCCTTGTACGAGGTGGACGTGTGAAAGACCTGCCGGGTGTGCGCTACCATATCGTTCGTGGAACGCTGGATACGCAGGGTGTGAATAATCGTAAGCGTTCGCGCTCGAAGTACGGGGCGAAGCGTCCGAAGAAATAATATTGTATAGTGATTAATGAAGAGCGCCTTCGTGGCGCAACGGTATATCCCCGCTAATAGGGCGTACCGGAGTAAATTCAAGGAGAAGAGACAATGAGGAGAAGAGCCGCAGATAAACGCGAGATTCAGTCGGATCCGCAGTACAACTCGCCGCTGGTCGGTAAGTTCATCAGCATGATCATGCTGGCGGGGAAAAAAACTCTGGCGACACGGATCGTGTATGATTGCTTCGAATTGCTGAAGGAACGTACCAGTGAAGATCCGGTGAAGGCTTTCTATAAAGCTCTCGATAACGCTCGTCCGCGGATGGTCGTCAAGTCGCGTCGGATCGGCGGTGCTACATATCAGGTTCCGACCGAAGTTACAAAGGAAAAAGGATATCTGATCGCCATGCGCTGGTTTCGTGATGCGGCTCGTACCAAGCGTGGTAAGCCGGTTCACTTTAAACTGGCGGAAGAGCTTGCCAGCGCTTATAAAGGTGAAGGCGCTATTATCAAGAAGCGCGATGATACGCACAAGATGGCCGAAGCGAATAAAGCTTTTGCCCATTTTCGTTGATCAGGAGCATGTTCGCGGAAGGATGCGCCCGCATCCTTCCGCGTTATTGCCTTGAATGCGATAAAAATGTTTAATTTTTTTATTGCATAAAGCGGGTTTTTCAATATAATTGTAGTCTCATCCTTCCGTTCCTGACACATGATAGATTGGGAGTGTTCAAGGCCTTGGTGAAGGATAACGCATGGTAAAAGTGAGAAACTATGGATTCCAAACAACGATTACAGAAGATACGGAATATCGGGTTCGTCGCGCATATCGACGCAGGTAAGACAACGACTACAGAACGTGTGCTGTACTATTCCGGTCGAATTCATAAGGCTGGAGAAACTCACGACGGTACCGCAACCACCGACTGGATGGATCAGGAAAAAGAGCGTGGTATTACCATTACAAGCGCCGCGACTTATTGCACCTGGAAAAATTACGAGATCAACATTATCGATACTCCCGGCCACGTGGACTTTACGGCCGAGGTCGAACGTTCGCTCAAGGTTCTTGACGGCTGTGTAGTCGTTCTCTGTGCTCAGGGAGCGGTCGAGCCTCAGTCGGAAACCGTCTGGCGTCAGGCCGACCGCTACAACGTTCCGCGTATCGTGTTCGTCAACAAGATGGACAAGATCGGTGCGGACATTTTCAACTGCGAAAAGGAACTGATCGAAAAGTTGCATGCCAATCCGGTCCTGCTGCAAGTTCCGATATATCGCGATGAACAGTTCGTCGGTTTGATCGACCTGCTGAAGGAAAAGGCAATGTTTTATCGCGATACCGAAGGCAAGCAAATCGACGTCGAGGATGTTCCCGAACAGGAGAAGGAGCTCGTCGCCAAGTACAAGGAACGGATGATCGAGCGACTGGCCGATCACGATGATTCGATCATGGAACGCTTTCTCGAAGGCCAGGATATCCCGGAAGCGAAGCTGATCGATACGATCCGCAAGCTGACTTGCACCCGCAAGATCATACCGGTCATCTGCGGTTCTTCTTTGAAAAATATCGGTGTTCAGATCTGCCTTGACTGCGTATGTCGCTATCTGCCGTCTCCTGCTGATATCGGAACCGTCGACGGTCTTGACGACAATGAACAGCCGATAACCAGGAAAGTGGATGACTCAGAACCGTTCGCCGGCCTTTGTTTCAAAATCATGGTCGACCCGTACGTCGGTCGCTTGAATTTCGTTCGGGTTTACAGCGGCACGTTCACTCCCGGTTCCAGTGCTTACAATCCGACGACGCGTAAGAGTGAACGGGTTAACAAAATCGTTCGCATGCACGCCAATAAACAGGAAATCATCGACAAGGCGGTCGCCGGCGATATCGTCTGTTTTGTCGGACTTAAGGATATCAAAACCGGTGAGACCATTTGCGATAAAGATGATCCGATTATTTTGCAGAAAATTTCCTTTCCCGAGCCGGTCATCTCACAGTCGATCGAGCCCAAGACCAAGGCTTTGCAGGAAAAGCTCGGTTATGCATTGTCACGACTCGCTGAGGAAGACCCGACCTTTCAGACGAATTACAATTCGGAAACCGGTCAGGTCATCATTTCTGGAATGGGCCAGCTGCACCTGGAAATTCTTATCGAACGTTTGCGTCGTGAGTTCGGTGTCGAAACGAACGTCGGTAATCCGCAGGTCGCGTTCAAGGAGACGATTTCTCAAAAGGTCAATGTCGTCGGTAAGTTCATTTCTCAGAGCGGAGGACGCGGACAGTACGGACATGTCGTGCTGACAATGGAACCGTCGGAAGAAGAGGGCGTTCAGTTCGACAATCAGATCAAAGGTGGAGCCATTCCACAGGAATATATCCCCGGTGTCAAGAAGGGGCTTGACGGCGCCTCCAAGAACGGTCTGCTTGGCGGATATCCGGTGACCAACGTCAAAGTAACGCTGGTCGACGGTTCCTATCATGAAGTCGACTCCTCTGACCTGGCGTTTCAGATGGCGACCAGCATCGGGTTCAAAGAAGGTCTCCAGCAGGGTAAGTCGGTACTTTTGGAGCCAATCATGAAGCTGGAAGTTACGACCCCGGAAGATTATCTGAGCTCGGTCATGGGTGACCTCAACTCACGCCGTGCCAGAATTCATGAAATAGACGACAAACGCGGGGCCAAGATCATCCGTGCGGAAGTACCGTTGCGCGAGCTTTTCAACTATGTTGATTCCCTGCGTAACATAACACAGGGACGCGGTATTTACGCTATGGAACCTGCTTTTTACGATCGGGTTCCTCAGGGACTTGTTGAAAAAGTCCTTGGTAAGTAATAGCTTGTGTAATTCAGCCTGCAGCGCGTGGCTGAATGGCGGTAGAGGGAAAAAATAAAATAAATGTTGCAAGGAAAGAAAAACATTGTATAATAGCCAAACACATTTATTTAGTACCATAACGGTATATAAAAGAGGCAGAAAGGGAAAAGTCAGGAGGTAGTAGAGATGGCAAAGGAAAAGTTCGTAAGGAACAAGCCCCACCTTAATATCGGCACCATCGGTCACGTAGACCATGGCAAGACGACTTTGACGTCTGCGATCACGTCGTGTCTTGCTGAAGCCGGTAAGGCGAAAAAGCTTGCCTACGATGAAATCGATAAGGCTCCGGAAGAAAAGGAGCGCGGTGTAACGATTAATATCTCACACGTTGAGTATGAAACGGACACCCGCCATTATGCGCATATCGATTGCCCTGGTCACGCTGACTATATCAAGAATATGATTACCGGTGCAGCTCAGATGGACGGTGCCATTCTCGTAGTTGCCGCTACCGACGGCCCTATGCCTCAGACCCGCGAACACATTCTGCTCGCTCGTCAGGTTAACGTGCCGGCGATCGTCGTTTTCTTGAACAAGGTTGACCAGGTTGATGACCCCGAGCTGATTGATCTTGTCGAGGTCGAGATTCGTGAGTTGTTGAGCAAGTATGAATTTCCCGGCGATAAGACGCCGATTATTCGCGGTTCCGCGTTGAAGGCCATGGAAAACGCAAGCGCCGATGCGACGAAGCCCGAAGTGAAACCGATTTTCGATCTTATGGATGCCGTTGACTCTTTCGTTCCGGAACCCAAGCGCGATGTAGATAAGCCGTTCCTCATGGCTGTTGAAGACGTTTTTTCGATTTCCGGACGCGGAACGGTCGTTACCGGTCGAATCGAACGTGGTAAGGTCAAGGTCGGCGACGAAGTTGAGTTGGTCGGAATTAAGGAAGAAAAAATGAAAACCGTCTGTACCGGCGTTGAAATGTTCCGTAAGGAACTTGATGAAGGTATCGCCGGTGACAACGTAGGGTTGCTGGTTCGCGGTATCGACAAGGATTCCGCTGAGCGCGGCATGGTTCTTGCCAAGCCGGGTTCCATCACCCCTCATAAGAAGTTCAAGGCTCAGATGTACGCGTTGAAGAAGGAAGAAGGTGGACGCCATACGCCGTTTTTCGGTGGATACCGTCCGCAGTTCTACTTCCGTACAACCGACGTTACCGGAACGCTGAATCTTCCTGAAGGTGTCGAAATGGTTATGCCCGGTGACAGCGTTGAGTGTGTCGTTGAACTGATCCAGCCGGTCGCAATGGAGAAGGAGCTTCGCTTCGCTATTCGCGAAGGAGGCCGGACGGTTGGAGCCGGTGTAATCATCGAAGTAATTGAATAATCCTATGTGCTCAAGTGACGACGGACCTGAAAATACGGTCCGTCGTCACCTTTTTAAAGGAGTTCTGCAACATGCAGAAAATTCGAATAAAATTGAAAGCGTATGATCACCGGGTGCTCGATCAGTCTACACAGGAGATTGTCGAGACGATTATGAGAACCGGTGCCAAGGTCTCCGGGCCGATACCATTGCCGACGAAGAAGAAGGTTTACACGGTTTTGCGTTCGCCTCATGTGGATAAGAAATCCCGTGAACAGTTCATGATGGCCGTTCATAAGCGTGTCGTCGAACTGAGCCAGCCAACTGCAAAAACCATCGATGCACTGCGTAAACTCAATCTTCCTGCCGGAGTCAGTGTCGAAATCAAACAGGAGATGTAAACCAGGGACGGCAGCTGAAGCCTTCCGCCGACCGCTTCCTTAAGAGGGAATGTCGGATTAACGAGAGTGTGCCATGATAAAGGAAATTTTTGCAAAGAAAATCGGGATGACGCAGATCTTCGACGACAATGCGGAACTGGTCGGCGTGACTGTACTCGAGGTCGGTCCCTGCACCGCTTTGGAAGAAAAAGAATATCCGCGTAAGAAAGTCGTTAAGATCGGATACGGGGAAGTGACGAAAGAAAACCGCAAGATAAAACCTGCGGCAGGGTATTTCAATAAACTGGGCACACCGTATTTTCGTACTATGAAAGAAGTCGTCAAACAGGGTGATGGACCTGTTGAGAAGGGAACTGTTTTCAATGCCTCGGTTTTCACCGAGAATGATATGGTCGATGTCATCGGGACGTCGAAGGGGCGTGGCTTTCAGGGCGGTATGAAGCGTCATAACTGGTCGGGTCAGCCGGCAAGTCATGGTTCAATGACGCATCGCCGGATCGGCTCCAACGGTGCCAATACGAGTCCCGGACGAGTTGTCAAGGGGAAGACGATGCCGGGACACATGGGTGATGATCGTGTAACGGTCAAAAACCTCAAGGTCCTGAAAGTCGATACCGATAAGAATCTGGTTTTTCTTCGCGGCAGTTGCCCGGGACATAATAATGCGACCGTGATCATTAGAAAACAGGGTTAGGTCACTCATGAAGATAGACGTAGTAAATACACAGGGTAAGGCAGTCGGTCAGATCGAACTCGATGACGCGATCTATACCGGTACGATCAATAAAGATGTTCTGAACCAGGTCATAAACGGATACGTGGCTAACGCCAGGTCCTTCCGTAAGGCCTCAACCAAAACGCGCGGCGAGGTCTCCGGAAGTGGTGCTAAACCGTGGCGTCAGAAAGGTTCCGGTCGGGCTCGAGTAGGTGAAAAGCGTAACCCTCTCTGGAAAAAGGGTGGAATTGTCTTCGGGCCTCATCCGCGTAAAGTATTGAAAACGATTCCGCAGAAGATGAAGGTGACGGCTCTTAAGCATGCCCTTCGATCGAAGATTCAGGATAGCGAGCTTGTCGTGCTCGACACATTGACAGTCGCATCGCACAAAACAAAAGAGATGTCGAGTATCCTGAGCAATCTTGCATTGAGCGGGAAGAAAGTGACCATAGTGGCCGGAGCATTCGACAAGGATGTTCAGTTGTCAGCACGCAATATCCAGCGAGTCGAACTCATTCAAGCGACTGATCTGAACGCATATACTGCGCTTAATTGTACGAAACTGGTAGTGACCAGAGAAGGGTTGCAGACAGTTGAGAAACGTTTAACCGGCAGCCTTAATGGCACGAAGAGCGGGAAGTGAAGATGAGCTACAATAATACATCCATTTATGAGGTCATAGAAACGCCGTTGATCTCGGAGAAGCTTCAGGCTCAGGCCGAGAAGGGGGTCTATGGTTTTAGTGTCCGACCAGAAGCGACAAAGGTACAGATCAAGCGGGCAATTGAAAAGATATATAATGTAAAGGTGGCTAAGGTCAATGTTATGAATCTGCAGGGAAAGTCGAAGCGTCTGCGCTTTAAAGCAGGACGTACTCCCGACTGGAAAAAGGCGATCGTAACATTGAGAGAAGGTCACACGATAAACCTGGTGTAAAGTTATGGCAATGAAAAGACTCCGTCCGGTAACTCCGTCGATGCGGTTCGCAGTTCTCTCTGATCGTAGTGAAGTGACGAAGGATAAACCCGAAAAGTCACTGGTCGTCTCACTGAAAAAGAGTGGTGGCCGAAACAATCTGGGACGTGTCACTTCGCGTCGTCGCGGAGGTGGACATAAGCGTCGGTACCGCATCGTCGATTTTAAACGTGATAAGTACGATGTGGCTGGTAATGTCGTTGCGATCGAATACGATCCCAACCGTACGTCGCGGATCGCTCTTGTCGAATATCCCGATCAGGAAAAACGTTATATCATCTGGCCTAAAGGGCTTGAGGTCGGTGAACAGATCACGAGCACCAGCGATTCCATGGCTGAGATCAAGCCGGGCAATACGATGAAGCTCGATTATATCCCGTTGGGAACCCTTGTTCACAATGTTGAGCTGAACAAAGGCAAGGGTGGAGTATTCGTTCGAAGTGCCGGGTCCTGGGCACAGGTGCAAGCCAAGGATAAGGGGCTGGTACAGCTGCGTATGCCTTCCGGTGAAGTCCGTCTGGTCAGCGCCGAATGCCGAGCGACTGTCGGGCAGGTAGGCAATGTTGAGCATAAGACTCGCAGCGTCGGTAAGGCCGGTCGTAATCGCTGGTATGGACGCCGTCCTAAAGTACGCGGTGTGGCGATGAACCCGATCGATCATCCCCACGGTGGTGGCGAAGGTAAGGCCGGGCAGGGGAATCCCCATCCGGTTACACCATGGGGCAAACCGACCAAGGGCGGAAAGACACGTCGTCCGAAACCCACGGATCGTTTTATTGTCAAAAATCGTAAATCAGGCAGATAATGTTCAGTGACCACGATGCGAAATCGCACGTGGTCCGGGTAAAGGAGCGATAATGGGACGTTCAGTGAAAAAAGGACCCTATGTACCGGAAAAGCTCATGCAGAAGGTGATCGACTATAAGTCGAAGAATATTCGTACGCCGATCAAAACATGGGCTCGTGCGTCGATGATAATGCCTGAATTCGTCGGTATGAATTTCGCTGTTCATGACGGAAGAAAGCATGTCCCGGTTTTCGTCACCGAGGCAATGGTTGGGCACCGGTTGGGAGAATTTGTTCCTACGCGTACGTTTAAGGCGCATCCGGGTGTCAAGGGTAAGAAAGAAGGAAAAAAATAACCGGTAGGGTGTCCAATGATAGCACGTGCTAAAGCAAGTTACATAAGAATCTCATCAAGAAAAGCTAATGACGTAATGGAGCTGGTAAGAGGCAAGGATGTCCGTACCGCCCTTGATCTTCTTTCCAATTTGTCGAAGAAAGCGTCGGGCCTCATTCGTAAGGTGATTCAGTCTGCTCTCACGAATGCCGAACAGAAAGGCGTCGATACAATGGATACGAGCAGTATCGTCATATCTCGTCTGGTCGCAAATCCCGGTCCGACTTTGAAAAGATATCGTGCCGCGACATTCGGCCGGGCTAATGTTATACGCAAACGGACCACTCACCTTGAAGTGGAACTCGATATGAAAAAGTAATAAGGGAGAAGTATGGGACAGAAAGTACATCCGTACGTTTTAAGGATCGGGTTCGGCAAGACATGGCAGTCTCGCTGGTTTTCAGGACGAAAGCGCGAGTTTGCGGCGTTTCTTGAAGAAGATGTGCATATCCGCAAGATCGTTAAGGATGCGTATCAGGCAGGTTCTGTGGCCGAAGTCATTATAGAGCGCGTCTCTCCTGAAAAGATCCGGGTCAAGATCCGCACATCGCGACCGGGAGTCATTATCGGTCGCCGCGGACAGGATATCGAACGGGTCAAGGGCGCTATTGCTGAGCTTACCGGTAAAGAAATCCAGATCGATGTACTTGAAGTTGCAACACCCCAGCTTGATGCGCAACTCGTGGCTGAGATGATCGGGTTTCAGCTGATAAAGCGCGTCGCCTTCCGTCGCGCGATGAAAAAGGCCATATTCCAGGCTTTTCAGGAAGGATGCGAAGGTATTAAGATGCAATGTTCCGGCCGTCTTGGCGGTGCTGAGATCGCTCGCAGCGAATCGTACAAGCAGGGTAAGGTACCTTTACAGACATTTCGATCCAATATTGATTACGGGTATTATATCGCCCGTACACCGTATGGTACTATCGGCATTAAGGTATGGGTGTACCGGGGCGAGGCTCGTCCTGGCGCGTATATGATCGAACAGCAGCAAGCTAACCGTCAGGCTTCTCAGAGGGAACCTGCCAAGAGTAAGCAATAGAGGTTTGTCATGGCTTTTATACCAAAACGAGTCAAATACCGCAAAGTTATGAAGGGAAGCAGGACCGGTCTTTCCGTTGCCGGTTCACGCGTCAGTTACGGGGATTTCGGTTTGAAAGCTCTTGAGTCCGGAAATCTCAGTCATACGCAGCTTGAAATGATTCGCGTAAGTCTCGCGCGTGCCTTACGGCGCAGCGGTAAATCATGGATTCGTCTTTTCGCCGATAAACCGGTGACCAAGAAACCGCAGGAAGTCCGTATGGGTAAAGGGAAAGGCGACGTTGATCACTGGGATGCGATTATCCCCCGGGGACGCGTTATACTTGAAGTTGCCGGAGTCCCGAGGGATTATGCTCAGACCGTTTTTAAGAAAATAGCGTACAAGTTGCCCTTCCGGGTTAAGTTCGTCGAGCGCCAGTAATATCGAGAACAGGAGAATGATATGAAGGTTCAGGAATTACGTAATCTGTCAAATGATGAATTGAAGGCGTCTCTGGACGATACCAAAAAAAAGGTTTATGACCTTAATTTCCAGCGTAAGTATGGACGGGTGGAAAAACCTCATCAGTATCGAATCTGGAAGAAGGATATCGCCCGTGTTATGACTATTCTGAAGGAGCGCGAGAATGAGAAGTAGAAAACGAGTTTTACGTGGTGTTGTGACATCCGATAAGATGGACAAGACGATCGTCGTACAGGTTGAGCGTATCAAAACCGATGCAATTCTTAAAAAGCGCTCTAAGACGTATAAAAAATTCAAGGCCCACGACGAGAGCAATGCGGCTAAAGAAGGCGATATCGTGTCGATAGTCGAGAGCCGTCCGTTTTCAAAAACGACCCGGTTTAAGTTGAGAAACATTATAGAGAAGAGGGGATCATGATAACGATTCGTTCTCGTTTACGTGTTGCTGATAATACAGGTGCCAAGCAGGTTGGTTTCATCGGCGTGATCGGACGTAAGAACAAGAGAAGTGCCGTTGTCGGCGACATTATCACGTGCAGCGTCAAGCAGGCGATCGGTCAGGGGACGGTCAAGAAGGGTGAGGTTGTGCGTGCGGTTATCGTGCGTACTCATAACCCGATCAAGCGTCCTGACGGTTTGATGCTGAAGTTCGATGACAACGCTTGTGTGATTATCGACAAACAGGGTAATCCACGTGGAACTCGTGTGTTCGGACCTGTGGCAAAAGAGATCAGGGAAAAGTTCGCCAAGATCGTTTCGTTGGCTCCTGAAGTAATATAAGTAGGGGGGTCCATCATGGACGCCCGTACAAACAAGGATATGTGTTATGAGTCTGGGAATTAAAAAAGGTGATACGGTAGTTGTTACGACCGGTAAGGACAAGGGTAAGACCGGGCGTGTGTTGAGCGTGCAGCGTGACGAAGGACGTGTCGTCGTCGAGGGGGTTAATGTCGTCAAGAAGCATCGCCGGCGCCGTTCCGAGCAACAGCAGTCGGGAATCGTCGATATGCCGGCACCTGTTCATGTTTCTAATCTGGCGCTTTGGTGTGCACCATGCAAGAAGGGTGTGCGGACGAGCGTACAGGTGAATCCCGATAAGAGTAAAACCCGCCTGTGTAAGAAGTGCGGAAATCAATTATAACGAACAGGTATCCTGAAAAGGTACCGTACGAACGGCGGAAAGAAATGGAAACAAAGACACAGAAAACGAAATTGCAGGAAGACTACGAGAAAACGGTTGTACCGGCTTTGATCGAGAAGTTCGGATATAAGAATCGGATGGCGGTACCCCGTCTTGAGAAGATAGTCATCAATATGGGTATTGGCGAAGCGCGTGATAACCCGAAGTTGATCGAGTCGGCTCGGCGTGACTTGTCCATGATCGTCGGCCAGATGCCGAAAGTGACAAAGGCCAGAAAGGCTGTATCGAACTTTAAGATTCGTGAAGGCATGTCGATCGGATGTGCGGTGACGTTGCGCGGTCGGCGGATGTATGAGTTTCTTTATCGATTTATCGCCGTGGCTTGTCCCCGAATCCGTGATTTTCGCGGATTCATGGATCGTTCTTTCGACGGACATGGAAATTTTACCTTCGGCTTGAATGATCAGACTATTTTCCCTGAAGTCGAGCTTGATAAGGTCGACCGAACCCAGGGGATGTCGATAACGATCGCCACGACCGCCAAAACGGACGAAGAAGGTCGGGCGCTTATTAAAAGTTTAGGATTTCCGTTTCGGAAGTAGAGCGGATCAACGCGAATAAGGAGTGCCGTGATATGGCGTCAGAGAATCAGATTGTAAAATGGAAAAGAACACCAAAGTTCAAAGTGCGTCATCGTAACCGTTGCCGTCTTTGCGGCAGGCCCCGCGGATTCATTCGAGATTTCGAGCTTTGCAGAATCTGTTTCCGTGAACTCGCCTGGCAGGGAAAGATTCCCGGTGTTCGCAAGGCAAGTTGGTAATAAGATATTACGAGAACGGATTATTAAAAGAGGAACCCAACGATGAGCAGAAGTGATTTATTGTCAGACGTACTCGCTGCGATCAAAAACGCGGCTCTGGTCCGGCACGACAGCCTGCGTGTGCCGTACTCGACTTTTGTCATGAGCGTACTTGATCTTCTTAAAAGAGAAGGATATATAGCGGAGTGCGTGAAAGAAGTTGACGGCAAGAAGAGTTGGATCGTTATTACGATGAAATATGATGGAAAAAAAAGTGTGATCCGCCATCTTGAGAGGGTATCGAAGCCCTCTCGCCGCGTTTATCTCAGTAAGGAAGATGTCAAGCCGGTGTTGCGCGGAAGGGGATTGTCGATAGTTACCACCCCAAATGGAGTAATGACTGATAAGGAAGCACGCCAGTCACAGGTCGGCGGCGAGGTTGTTCTTAAAATCTGGTAATGTAAATTCCGAACGGAGTGAGGACATGTCGAGAATAGGAAAGAATCCGATACAAATACCGAGCGGCGTTAAAGTCAACTATTCATCGCCTGAGGTGAACGTCGAAGGACCCAAAGGCAAGCTTGCCTTCCAGGTGCCTGAAGGGATCGATATCGCTGTCAAAGATAATGTTGTTACGGTGGCGCGTTCCGGTGATACGAAAGAAGCGCGTGCGTTTCATGGTCTTGTTCGGGCTCTGGTGCGCAATATGGTCGTAGGAGTTACACAAGGGTATAAGAAAGAGTTGGAGATTGTCGGGGTCGGTTACAAAGCCACTATGAAGGGGAAAGATGTTCTGACGCTTCAGATCGGTTTTTCGCATCCGGTCGATATGCCCGTCTGGAAAGGTCTTACGGTGGCAACCCCCGCACCGACCAAGATCACGGTTGAAGGTATCGATAAGCAACAGGTCGGAGAGTTTGCAGCTCAGATTCGCCGGGTGGCGCCGCCTGAGCCTTATAAAGGGAAAGGTATCCGCTACGCCGGTGAGCAGGTGCGGAAGAAACTCGGCAAGGCGATGAGTAAGTAATCGGGTGCAGTGGAGGAGTCATGAGAAAAGAAGAGATGAGAATCGTCAGACATAAACGCGTTCGGACCAAGGTTCAGGGAACCTCTGAGTGCCCGCGGTTATCGGTGTTTCGCAGTAACAAACATATTTATGCGCAAGTTATAGATGATACAAGAGGTGCGACGATCGTATCCGCTTCGACGATGGATAAAGCATCTAAAAACAGCGACGTAAAAACAACGACGGTGGAAAACGCATTCTCGGTTGGTGAAACGCTGGCTGCGAAGGCACGCGAAAAAGGTGTTTCTGTCGTCCGTTTTGACAGAGGCGGATATAAGTTCCATGGACAGGTCAAGGCGTTGGCTGATGGAGCCAGAAAAGGAGGGCTTACGTTTTAATGAACACGCACGCCAAAGATAAATTTCCCGATAAGGATAAAGACAGAAAACCACGCAAGGTCAAGGGTGAAGCCGGCCGAGATGAAAAACGCGGCCCGGCTGATTCCGGCGATGATGCTGGAGCGAAGAACCCTGAACTCGCGATGATCGAACGGGTGATCAAGATCCGTCGTGTCACCAAGGTTACCAAGGGCGGAAAGAACATGAATTTCACCGCGCTGGTAGTTGTTGGGGACGGTAAGGGTAAGGCAGGATACGCATTGGGCAAAGCGCCGGAGGTATCCGAAGCTATTCGTAAGGCGATGGGGCAGGCTCGCAAGAGAATGGTGTCGTTGCCGGTCATGGGTGC
>Ga0116233_1002349_pt1 | contig 18862 bp, 23 predicted proteins | sample BioSIPRNA_2_FD_89647 | JGI IMG/M metagenome (GOLD analysis project Ga0116233, IMG submission 89647) | Anaerobic biogas reactor microbial communites from Washington, USA - Biogas_R1_B SIP RNA (Metagenome Metatranscriptome) | ecosystem: Engineered > Bioreactor > Anaerobic > Unclassified | place...
ATATTATATAAACAAAAGTATTATAAATCAACTGATTTAATAATTTATTTTGAAATACTCAAAGAGCACCTAATTTGACAAAGATGAAAGGGTAATTACTAAAATAATTAATTTTCATCTTTTGTCACAAAGGATATTTCTTAGATTGTATTAGGATTTATTAAATTCTTCTATAACTTCTCGTATTAAACCCAAAACCCAGTCTTGTTTAATTGTTGTTTCTTGGTGTCTGATTTATGTTTAGGGAATAGTTTACGTTTTAACCATACAGTTGCTGGTATTATGACTAATTTCTCAGGCGTAATTGGGAGCCATAGTATTGTCATCCAAGTGCCTCCTACTATGGTCATCCAAGTCCACCCCATCTTAGGACCTATGATTAGAAATATATAAGCCCAGCCATTTGTAAACATCCATATTATCGTGAAACATACGAATGTTCTCCAGTCTGATATGAATTCTATAATTTTTATTAGAATTATGTTTAGTATCTTAATGACTCCATAGTTCAATAATTTTTTGAGAATGAATACTAAGAGTATAACGGTTAGTACCGGTATTAAATTAACCACTTGCATAAATCAACACTCCAAGCGTTACTGCATATAAATACACAAGACACAATACAACACTGGCAATTTTTACTATTGGCTTGTCCTTATAACGCCACAAGATATAAACACATAATGGCACTATGATTAGTTTTAGAATGGTGAGTGCAAGCGTATTGTCTATTATCGGTTTTGTTAGTGGATTTGCTTCTTCAAAGTTTCCACGATTTAAGAGTGTAAGCAGGTAGTCGAATAGGTTTAGTAGGAATAATATTATTGGCATAAAGCACTCCTACACAGGTGGATTTTCTAAGTAATAAGTAGTGTTAATTGTTGGATTAGACTTAAATGTTCCCCCCGTTCCTGATAACATGCATTCGCTCCAGTTTATTGCTTCTGTTCCTGTTCCACTTGTAGGTATTCTCCAAGCATACTGATATGTTCCTGTTTGTGTAGCCGATACTTTAAATGCAGTGCAATTCTCAAACATATTAAAATAACAATAATTTGCTAAAGTAGTAGCAGGAAGGCTTGGTGCTGTGGTTAAACTTGAACAGCCGGAAAACATTCTATCATAACAATTAATTGCTAAAGTAGTAGCAGGAAGGCTTGGTGCTGTGGTTAATGCGGTGCAACCATAGAACATATACTTATAACAATCATCTGCCATAGTTGGATGATTGCCAAGTGCTACCGTTTCCCAGTCTAATAAATTTTCAATATTTCCTATACATTCGATGTTGCTGCCCGTTAAAACCCATCTATAATTGGCTGAACCTGTGATTTTTGTATTTCCTGTTCCTCTTAAATATAATTTGTTGCCTACGCTACTTAATGTGGATGTTCCACTCCACACGTTCCAATTTGTTGTATCAGTAGAATAGTATAATGTGCCGTCCCAATTTTTTAAAGAGTAAACAGTGTTTAATGTAAAACTAGATGTGCTTTGGAAAGTTAAATAAGGTAACACAGGTGGTGTGCTAGTAAATATTTCTGTTTCACCCTTATATGCTTTTAAAAAACTTGATGTAACATCATTTGTTCCTTTATATATTTTTGTTATAGCCATATTATCACCCATTTATTAGATAGTATGTGTTACTATCTTTTGTAGTAAGTGCGTCATACTGTGCTTGCGTTAACTCTATCGCTATAAAGGAAGTTCCTGTAACACCACAAACATTTTTATCTTTTGCAATATTTTCAGGTAATAAATCGGTCGGTTTTGTAAGTGTAACTTGGCTTAATACCTTACCACTTGTAGGAGTAACAACTTCATTACCACTTGAAAAGTTTGGTGTAACTGTCTTTGTTTCTTCTTCTTTTGCGGGTTGTAGGTTGCCTGTCACTCCGTATAGAGTTTTACCACTTCTTATATTGCTAGCAATATGATTAGTGGTATCTTTGGTAATAGTAAACGAAGTCATAAACTTACCACTTGTTGCATTGATTGTTTGGTTGCCACTTGATAGATTAGGTTGTTGCGATTTTGTTTCGGTAGGTATTGCATTAACTGTTACCTTGCTTAACACTTTATTTGCATCAGGCAAAACATCTTGACTGCTTGTTGTGGGTGTTACGGTCTTTGTTTGTTCTTCTTTTGCACCTTGTATTTGCTTTACTCTTTCCCCAAAATCTACATCTCGTATGTTCTCACTCGTTCCGTCTTTACTTCTAATAGCGTTTGCTATTTCGGTAAATAGACTTCCTAAATTATGCCACTTAGCATATAGAGTTACATTGCTTTCTATTGTGTCGCCTGCTTTTGCTCTTGTTTGGAAGTTGCTTTCGTAATACCATGCTACGAATGTATAACCACTCTTTGTTGGTGTTGGTAATGGTGTAGGAAGTTCAGTTGCTTCTTCTATATCGGGGTTGGTTGTTCCACCGTTGGAATTGAATGTTATGGTATAGCCTGTTGGTTCTATAATTTGTGTTGCATTTGCTTGTAGCCATGTTATTAGGATAGAATTAGTCATACTTGGTGAACCATCAGTAACCTCACCAGTAAATTCAATAGTTCTATAATTTTGATTAACCCATGTACCCGACCAAACAAGTGTACTATGGTTGTTAATATCCCTGTAGTTAATACCCCAATAAGTATAATCATCATCTTGAAAACCTAAAGAAGTATAATTATTAAAATTACTTATAAAATTTATAGTAAAACTACAACCACTTCCCCATCCCGAATAAAAATTATTATTATTTGGCATTTTAGTAAACGTTTCATTCAACAACCACTTAGTCCCTGTTAAATTGGTTATAGCCATTAATAACTACCTCCTAACAAATTGTCTAATGCGGCTGATATAGCATTATCAACATAAGTCTTAACTGCTTTTGGTGAGGCGGTTTTTGCATCATCTAATGCGTCTGTTGTAATGTTTGTTGAAATGGTAGGAACGGTTGGAATAGTAGGTTTATTAGTTAAGTCATTATAATTACCACTAAAACCTTGTGGTAGGTCTGCTTTTGTTACAATGAGTTTATGTTTATCTGTTGCGTCTACTGCTACTTGACTTATGTATTTGCCACTTTCGGCACTACCGTTATTTACTGTAATGTCTGGTATATCGGTTTTTTTAGCGTATTCGGTTAAGTCAACTTTTTGTGTTTCTAGTTCTTTAATTGTTGTTCCATTCCACCAATAGTCCGGTTTGTCGGTTTCTTCAATATAGAAGTTATCGCCTATTTGTAGTAACGCAACATTTTCAGGATTACTCAACCATGTATTTAATGCGCTTTCGGTTGCAAATACTCTTGCTCTTGATTTGCCTTCTGCTATCGCTTTTGTTTCTGCTACTGCATTTCTAATGTCTGTATGTGCTGTTTCACTTGTGTTGTGTGTATTTATTTTGGTTTGAACTGCTTCCTCTGTTGCAAAACCTTGTGGTAGGTCTGCTTTTGTTATAATAAGTTTGTGTTTATCTGTTGCGTCTACTGCTATTTGACTTATGTATTTGCCACTTTCTGCACTTCCGTTATTTACTGTAATGTCTGGTATAGTTGGAATAGTAGGGAAGTCTGTGATTTCGCTTATAGTATGATTGTGAGCAGTAGGCGTCATAGTTGTTGGAAAATCTGTGATTTCGCTTGTAGTATGATTGTGAGTTGTATTTGCTTTGCCACCTAATTTAGTGTCAACTTCGCTTTCGGTGTAATATCTATCATCGTGATTATGTTCGCTTGGTGTAAATTCGTCAGGAACTTCAGTCAAGTCACCGAATTTACCACTGAAACCTTGTGGTAAGTCTGCTTTTGTTATAACAAGTTTATGTTTATCTGTTGCGTCTACTGCTATTTGACTTATGTATTTGCCACTTTCGGCACTACCATTATTTACTGTAATGTCTGGTATAGTTGGAATAGTAGGGAAGTCTGTTATTTCGCTTTTAGTGTGTTGATGAGCAGTAGGTGTCATAGTTGTTGGAAAGTCTGTTATTTCGTTTTTGGTATGATTGTGAGTTGGTAATGCGTGGCTATGACTAGATATTTCACCTATCAATTTTGCTTCAATCTCGGCTTTTGTTATGTCGCTATTCTTTTGTGCGTTACTAGGTGCATGAGCCGATTGACTGTGATTGTACGCTATTTGTCCTAAATCACCACGATATGCATCATTTTCTGTTGTGCCCAGTGTTAGTAATTCGGTTTTTTTAGCGTATTCGGTTAAGTCTATTTTATCAGTTGAAAGTTCTACAAGGGTTGTGCCATTCCACCAATAGTCTGGTGACGCTAAATCTTCTATGTAAAAGTTTGTTCCTACTAGTAATGTTTCTACATTTTCTGGTATTTCTAGCCAAGCGTCTAATTGTTCTTTTGTTTCAAAAGACATCGCACTGACTTTTCCCTCTGCTATTGCTCTTGCTTCATCAATCTTGCCTTTTAAAAATGGATGTGCTAATTCGCTTGCGTTGTGATTGCCTATTTCGGTTGCATGATTGTGACTTGTTATATCGCCCGTTAAAACATCTTCAACTTTTTGTTTTGTGATTTCCATATCTGGTAATTGTTCTAATGGCACTTTTCCATCTACTAAATCAGCTTTATCAGCAAGTTTACTATCAACTTCTTCTGCAAAAGTTTCAATTCTATCTTCAACAGCTTTTGCACTAGGTATGTCTTCATGAGTACTTTGTTCATCAATACTCTGTTTTGGTGTTGGCTTAATCTCTTGACCATTATATAATAATTTACCATCTTGCTCAGATAACTTATCAAGAACCTCTTGATTTTCTGGTTCTTCAACAATTGGTTGTCCATTATAGTTTAACTTACCATCTTGTTCGGTTAACTTCTCTATAACATCTCTATTGGGAAGCTGAGTAGATGTAAGAGAAACCCAAGTAGCTTTTTGGGCTAGCTTATCTTTCCTTAAAAGAACAAAAGCCTCTGTTGGAGATAGCCATATACATCCATTTACATAATCCCAATCATCTTCTGTTGGTGATACATTTCTTAGAACCACAGGCTCATACTTATAATTAGATACTACAGGGTTCTGAACATCTAGTATCCCTTCATGAACTATTCTTACAACTTCTTCAGTGGTTTCAACAGTAATAGTATAATCAGCCTCTCCAAGACCAAAAGTGTAGGTTTGGCTTGTTGGAATATTGACTACCCACTTACTAGCCTTACCGTTTTCTAAATCTTCTACAAAATCTAATTGTATTCCTTGATAGAAGATATTTGAGTTCATTACTACTCTACTAATTCTATCTTGAATATAAGGGATTATAAAGTAGAAGGCATAACTACTTCCTCTAACAATTGTTAACATTCTTGTTTTAGAATTGTTATTGGAATTATTATTAAAAATATCTTGTCTTATAATGATCAGCTCCTAACCATCTAGACTATTTACCCATCTCTCAACAGGTCTGGGCTCCAATAGCTTTAGTTTTTTTACATATTCCATAACTTCTTCAGGTGAGTGTAAGAGCTTATTCTTAAGGGCATTCTCTAGTCTCTCAAGTTTCTCCCTATCTTCATCTTGAGAATGGGCCATGATAACACCCAAAGCTCTTCGTTGTTGAGTTGTCAATTTCATTTTACATCTCTCCTTTCAGCAATATTATATAATAATATTTTATTAAATTAAACTATAACACTAATTAATTTTTATTTTCTTTAATCTCTTCAAGTTTTCTCAACTTCATCATCTCTTCATGATCTTGACCATACTGAATAATACCTTCTAGATGAAGTATACAAAGGTCTATAGTACTAACATAGGTACTTGTAACATAGGCATAAGAGTTCAAATATTCTATATAAGAGGCTACAAACATAAATACTGCACAACTAATACCAAAAACTATCTGTAATGTTGATTGGGTAGATAGAACTAGAGCTACAGATACAAATGAGAACAGACCACTCATAATAGACTTTCTAGCTCCAGCTGATATACCTTTCTTAGCTACATATTTATTAATGCTATAGAATCTCTCTTTATCATCTCCTCCTTCTGTTAAGGTAGCTACTTGAGCAAAAGATAGTGTTTTTAGTCTTAGAGATAGACATTTCTTTAGAGCTTGTTTAAGATTTTTATTTTCTATCTTCTTAATGTCAATATCTTCTATTAGCCCTCCATCTTCAGTGAAGAACTTAGAATACTCAAAACCTCTATTAGATAGAATACTAGATCTTTCATACTTTAATTGAGCTAAGTAGAGCTGTTTAAAGTAATCAGAAGCTAGATTTCTATATTTATTAGCTTTTAAAGATAAGTTTCTTTGAATCTCTTTCTTATTGGTTATTAGATCTGTAGCAAGACCTTCTTGAACACCTGCTCCAATAAAAGTTAGAACTAAGATAACTCCTACAACTACATTTAAGCTTATAATAACCCATTGCCAAGACTCTATCTGAGAGAAAGATATAATTTGTTGAGACTCTCTTTGATAGATAAGATAGAGTACAGAATTAAAAGATACTTTTGTTCCATCTTCTTTATCAATAACCATCTTACTAACATTATCAAAAAGCTTTTCAAAAGCCTTATCTGTAATAACATCTGGTTGAGCTAACCCTTCATAGATAACAGTCATTAAGAGAGATTCTTCATAAGGAGTTAATACATAACCACTATTGATATAATCTGCTTTAATTTTAAGAGCTGTTGTATTAATATCTCCCTCTATTAGATCTATTCTTCTATAGATATCTCCAACTCTAACAATACTAATAATAACAACAATTAGTAAGAGAATAGCTGAAGACAACCAATAACCAAGACTTTTAATTTTGGCTTTTAGATTTCTTTTTATCTCTCCTGTTTTCTCAACATACTCATCTTTAAAATTAATTTTCACTTTTTCTTGTTTAACTTCTTCATTAGTCAAATCTATTTTTTTAGAATCACTCATTTTCTTGATCCTCCTTAGATAGACTTATTTCTCCTTCTCCAAAATTTTCATCATCAACAATCTTATCAACTTCTAGAACTACTAGAACTTTTATTACAAACTCTCTTCTAATCCATCTTTGTTGATTAATGAGCTCTGTAACACCCTCTATTTGAGAGATACTTTTTAGATAGATACCATTCTGTCTTAAGAGCTCTATATTAGTACTTTGAAGTAATCTACTTCTTAACTGTAAAGAGATTGTGCTAGCATTATCAGAATAAATAGTAATTGTTATACCATAAGTAACATTAGTTCTCAATACACCATCTAATCCTGTTTCAGTTATCTGATCTTCATCATCTTCCTCTATAGAAAAAATAATAACTGTGTCTTCATTTGTATAGGGAATCTCTTCTCTACCAATCATCTTAGTTAGATAGGCTCCTCTAATACTATCAGCATTTAAGATATCATCTAGAGGAACACCAGAATTTATACTAATGATATTTCTTAGTGGTGGGATTATTTCTTTTATACTTTTCATACTTAGATTCTCTCTCTTAGGGTTTTTATAAATTCATCTAGATCTCGGTAATTAGAGAGATCAATAACTTCACCACTACCTTCTCTTACTCCATAGTCATCATTTTCTCTAACTTCAGTTATCATGATAGTTTTTGAACCAGCTTGAATAAAATCTCCTACATCTAATCTATAAGTATCTCTTGAATACCATTTATAGATATTAGTAAGATAGTTACCTTTCTGATTAGTTTGTTTAGATCTTCCCATTGTTTCTAAGACTAAGAAGACTTTATAAGTAGCAAAAGATATCTTTCTATTACCATACTCATCTATTCTAATATCATCTTTAACATAAACATCATATTCTTTCTCAAAGACTCTTAGAGAATTCCAGAAGAAAGTTTTATCAAAATTACTCAACTAACATCCCTCCTATAAGATAGATTGACTAGACCAGCTTTTGTATTAATTACAACATCAGCACTATAGATCAATCTATTATTTTTGGCTTCGGTTACAACTTTACTATTAAAAGAAGCTATATTAATAACATCTGGATATTCATAGATGGTCTCACTAATATAGGCATCAAAAATATCTTTAGACTTATACTTACCCCAAAGAGGAATACCATCATTGATTCTATACCATAATTCTCCTTGAAGGATATTAAGATATTGAGTAATACCACTTACAACTCCCTCTTTTCCCCCAACATAATTAGATATTTTTTCTACTTGTCCCTGGGGGAGGGAGATGGTTTTGATTGCTGTCCCATCAGGATTCTTACCAATAGATCCAAACCAAACTATGTTTCTATCAATTATATTTCTTGTTTTCATATTAAGAACCTACTTGCCAAACAGAATTATTCCAACCTTTATTAGGGTCATCCCATACTCCAGCTCTTCCTATATTAATAATTTGATAGACATAAGATATGCCTAAAGATTTAACTGTATAATTACCTGATAAGAATAGATCTCTATCATTTTGGGTTAGACCTGGATTAGATTCATCTAATATTGAAACAACCACCCCTGGATTAGCTCCATCATAGATATCAAAGACCCACCCAATATTAGAGAAGATATTACTATAGTTACTTAAGAATTGAGATCTAGTTCCATTGTAATTGTTCTGAATAATTTTAGTTTTTATCAATCTCAACAACTCTGAATTAGTAAGAGTTAACTGCTTAGTAATACCTTCTACAACTACAGATAGATTTCTAGATACCCCAACAATTTGAGCTATTTTATTTAGAACATCATCATATAAGTAAGAATTATCTATATCTAGAGATTGAAGAACATCATCAGTAACTGAATCAATATCACTAAGGATATTAAAGAAGACTTCTATATGTTCTTCCATCCCAAATGAATTTCTCATAAAAAGTGTTAATTTCTTTAAATAGTAATCTAAAGTGTTAATGGGAAATGGTAGCATTTACTACACCTCCTCATTCTCAATAGTTATTATTAGAACATCCTCTTCTTCTTCTTCCTCTGAAGGCATTATAGTAAAGTTAGAATCATAGTAGTATCTAACATCTTTATTTTCTGTTCCACCTTCTATTTCTATACTTTGAATCAAGAATGTCTTTCTACTATTATAGAGAGGATCAGCTTCTACAACTTCAGCTCTCAAATCATCTAGATCAGGATCCTCACTAATCCATAAGCTATTCATATATTTAACAACAGAATCTACTATCAACTTATTAGTTTCAGTAGAGAAGAAAGATAGCTTCTTAATTTCAAGAGTAATCTTTGGAGCCTCTCTCTTAGCCTCTTTCCAATAAACTGTATTAGGATCTACTTCATAGCTCTTTGATATCCCTCTTATTCCCTCATCATCATATTCTGTTGTTCCTATCCCAGGAGTTTTTTGATTATAGATAGTCTCTCCAATAGTAGAATCGGCTACTGGAATAGATGGGTTTCTATCAACGATGACATATAAACAATGAGGACTAATAGTAGTTCCATCTTTAGCTGTAATAGTTTCTAAGGTATCATTATTATATATATGAGCATCCTCTACACCATAGATATTCAATAAGCTAGCTATCATCCCTTCAAGAACTGTTAGAGATTGAGATAATTGTCTACCCCTTCTAATCCTTAGAGAAGAGTCATCTTCAACATAGCTCCCTTCAATAGCCTTTTTAGGATTAGTAACAATAATGTTTCCAGTTTCTACTGTTTGATTAAGATCCCCAGGGTTTAATTTAATTGGACCCACTTCATTACATCTTGCTATTACTCCAATAGCTTCTCCATTTTCATCACTAGTAAATCTGTCACAATACCAAATCAATCCATTTATATCTAAAAGAGCTAGATTGTTATAGACTGTAGTAGGAGTTAGATTTTCTAAATTAACATAGACCCAAGACTTAGTAGCTGGTTTTCTATAAATGTTTGTTAATTTACATAATCTCTCAAGAGCTTTACCAGAAGCTGTTGAAGGATCTAAGTTATTATACATTCCTTGAATCACTTTTAACATATTGTTTGTTATTAAGCTAATAGTATGAATGTAAATACCATCAGCAGATTTGATAGAGACATCTATATCTCTACCATAGATATTTTGAAATTGTTCTACATAATACCTCTTAATTTCAGCAAAAGTGGCTATTTCTAATCCATTTTCTGAAAATCTAATTAGGTCTGTTTGTAAGTTCATTCTATAACCTCCTTACCTTCTAAAACTTGAATAACAATCCCATTTTTTATCCCTCTAATATCTCCAAGACCTGTTCTCTCACAGACCAAAGGTTTATTTTCTCTCTTAAGTTTTTGAATAATGTTCATATTATAAGTCCAATCTCTATCTAGAAACAATACAACTACAATAGCTCCTACTTCTAAATATTTCTCTAAGTTAGCACAATATCTAATATTATTAATAACTGCCGGAGTTGAATAGGATCCATCAGAGTGTTTGATTTGAGGGATTGGTTGAACTGTTAAAGTCTTAGTTTCTGTAGAGATATCAGTAACAAAAGCTAAAGTAGATATTGTGAGAAGATTTCTAATTCTATCTTCAAAAGCTTGAAAAATCTCTATAATTGAATTATTAGCATCTTTATTCACAACTACCTCCTACTTTACAAGGTTTTCAAAATAGTTCATTGTTTTAGCTGTTATCTTGACAGTAAAGTTTTGGTCTGTTGTAGAAAGATTATAAACTAATTGAGTTATTTTATACCTTCCTTCTGGATCTAGATAAAAACCAACATTCTCTGAAACAGCTTGATCAACATTATCTATACTCATATCTATAAACTTATTATCAATAACTATACAATCTCCTGGCTTAAAGTTAGCAACAGGTAGAGCTGTTAATGTTAATCCATTCTTAGTAAGAGTAGGGTATCCATTAATAATGCCACCATTTTGAGGAGTTAGCTTATAGATCTTTTCTGATCCCAATCTATCCCATAAAGTAACAACAGAACCACTATCACTACTATCTCCAGAAATAGATATACCTTGTTGTTTAGATATTGTATCTAGAACATTAGCAGGACTTCCTACAGCATTTACTATCTCAGGGATAACTTCTTCTCTAAATCTAGGAGATAGAGAAGCATTATTTATACCAGCTCTCATCATTATATACTCTAAGGCTGAATACATATTGATTCCTGATTTGAGGGTTAGATTAAGTTTATTTTGGTATAGACCAGATAGGTTATTAATACAAATAAGCCTACATACTCTAGTTGATCTACTTTCTAAGGAGTTAGCTATATAGATTACCTGACCACTAAAGACCCTAAAAACATTTTCTTGATATCCAGCAAATACTTGAATAGAAGTATACTTTTGAGCTATTAGAGATGTTATAACTACATAATCTAGATTATAGATATCAACTGTAAACTCATCTTGTTGTCCACTCAAATACTTAGCTCCACTTACAACTATCTTTAGATTACTCTCTTTACTCTCAAAGGTGATCTCTCTTCTAGCCTCCTCTGATCTAAGAACTACTTTTAATACTCTTCCAAATACTCTCATATTATTTTACTATAGCATTTCTAATTATTTTATCAAGAGAATCATAGAAGTCATCAACAGATCTACTTGAAATAAAGAGAGCATAATTTCTAAGATTGTCCCCCTCAAGAATACTACCATCCTTAGCTCCAGTTATAGCTTCTCTAATTTTTTCAGGAGTAATACTCTTATCTTCATAATTAAGTAAGGCTTCATCTATAATCTTTTGGAGATCCTCTTCATTTATAAACTCTCTATCAACATAAATACAGTAAACAAACAGATCAGGCTGATTAATAGCTAGATTAGTTCCTGGATTACCTCTTGCTTCTGACAAGTTCTTCAAAGGAGCTAAAACAGTAGGATCAATAACACTCTCTCTTCCAAGAACTCCAATAGTTTCAGCTTTCATTGTCCATTCTGATGTCAACTCATTGTAAGTAAGAGTGAAGATATAATCTTTATTATTAAAATTAACAGCAAATACTTGCTCTCTATCTTGATTAATGAGATAACAGGTAGAATACTTTTCAAGCTCTCTAACATTAGTTAAGACTTGTTCTTTGAATTGATTTAGTCTTTCTTGGTCATTTTTCTTAAACTTTTTAACTTTATACTTCTTAGACTCCATCCAAGCTAAGAACTGGATAACACCATAAACAATGGCTCCAACTAGTACAAGAGCTACTCCAATAATTTGACCAACAACCGGAATAGCTTGGACTAGGGTAGCAGAAGCTATAATTGCCTTAATGAGAGCTACTGATCCTACTACTATCAAGCTAGATGCTCCCAAACCAACAGCTCCTACAACAATACCCCAACCAACTTGCTTATTTAGAAGTCTCTCATCTATTAGGCTATATTCTTGAAGAGCCTTCAATACCATGATCCAAATATCTTCTGTATTAAGAAGAGTATCTATAACATAAGTTCTAGTAATATCATCTAGATATGGAAGAAATTCTGTAGGAGAAGTCTCATACTCTATTTCTTCAAAAATAGCTTTATATATCTTTTTAAAAGTGAATGTATAATCTAAAACATTGAAGTGTTCTGTCCAATTAATATCTTGAAGAACAAAAGTATCTCTCTTTTTAAAGATAGATAGAATATCAACTTCAAGACATTCATCTTTGATTCTCTCATATAGGTTTTGGACATTTTCCAATCTTGAATATCTATTATCTCTAAGAAAGTCTTCTGTTAAGTATTCAAGACCAAACTTACCATTCTCACCAAAAGAGCCTGTTATTGTAATAACTTCTGGTTTTCTCCACATATGATCTGAAATTGAATCTCCCTCAAGAGTTGGGTATTCTGTAACCTCACTATCTAACCTGACATTAATACTTCTTATAATATCTAAATTAAGAATTTGAGGATCAATACTACCATCTTCTTTTAGGAACTTAACTCTTAATTGTAATCTTTTGGGTATTGCCATTTACCAACCCTCCTAATAGTCTCTTAGGAATCTTTCTACTGTTTGATTAGTAGTGTTCAAGATCTCTCTTTGAATATCTCTTCCATCAGAAGTAGTAGTTATTCCTACATTATTATTGACATTAATTGACTTATTATTATTTACATAATTACTGTTACCATATACAGCCTCTAATATATTTCTAGTATCAGCTAAGATAGCAGAATCTGATCTATCTTCTCTACCAAACAAGAAAGTAAGAACCATACCTAGACCATCAACAATATTTGATAGAGCAGATAGAGCTAGATCAAAGAATTTTTGGAACCCTGGAGAAGATATTAAGTCTAGCATTATGTCAAGAAAATTCATAATAGTATCTAAGAACTTTTGAATCTTATCTTTATTTTTAATCATAAAATCTATAAGACTCAACTCAAAGTCCTCTCTAAACATAGCCATTTCAAATCTAAACTCATCCATCATCCTAAAATAGTCTTCTCCACCAAGATTAGAATATCTTTCTGATATAGAGTTGAAAGCTTGTCCAAACTTCTCTCTTTGTTCTTCTCCTATTAACTGATCAGGGGAAGTAATTCCCATAACATCCATAGCTCTTTGGAAGGCATAGTTTTCAGCATTACTTGAAAAACCATAACCAATCATACTGTTTATAGCATCTCTGTCCATATAGATGCTACCTCTAGATAGATCAAAAGCTGAAAGTCTCATTGAAGACTCTAAAGTGAGAGCATCTCTAAGAGATGACTTTAAGTCTCTTATAAAAGGATCAAGAAAAGTATCATACATTAGCTTTCCAGCACTTTTAATAGCTTCACCAATTTTCTCACCGGCTTTAATAATTACATCAGCCCAAATCTGAGACCCTGTTTGAATATTTCTCTTTTGAGCCTCTAACATATCTTTATAGTTAGCATACCCAGAAGACTTAGCTAAAAGTTCTTGAAAGAAAGACCCACCACCAGAAGCTTTGACTATTTTTTCTGAGAGTTCTTTCTCTTTTTTAGCTATTTCATCAAGATTTTTAATTTGTTTCTTAGTATAGTTATCTAGTTGATCATATTGTCTTTTATATTCTTCTGTTAGATCCCTAACTTGATCCTCTAGCTTATCAGTAGCTCTTCCTAATCTTTCAAGATTTTTAATCTCCTCTTGAAGACCTTCTATTTGTAACTTTAAACTATAGGTGTCTCTTGAATCTGGCATCTAATCACCTCCGTCTCTTCTTTTTCTCTTCAATAAGCTCTTCATATTTAATCGATTTATTTAGACCATCATATAAGAGTATCTCATACAGATCTAAGACTTCTTCTATATCATAATCATCTCTCAGCTCTTTTAAGGTAGCATATTTACTAGTTATTAGTTGAGAAATAATAATGTCTACCTTCTTACTATACTGAAAAGGAGAAGACTTACCACCACTTCCTTGAGGATATTGAAAAGTTATCTCTTGGAAGAGGTGGTACCTAGAAAAACTGGTTCAAATACATTTTCTATAAAGAGAGATATTAATCTCATTGGGTAGTTATAATCATCTTCTAACTCTTTTGGATAGATATCAGGTCTCCCTTTAAACTTAACTTCTGTTTCAATAGTACCTTTACAAGCTATCATACTCTCTAGAATAAAGTCATAAACTTCCTGCTTAATTTTCCAATCTGTTGTCTTAGTCATCTGACCAAAAGTAGTAGCCTTAGCCAAGATTTCAGTAGGGGGTAACCTTTTAATCTTAAAAGTATAGTCAGGATAGTCTTCTAATTGAAATTGTTTTTCATAATATTTTAATTCCATTGATTGTTCCTCCTATTTAATTAACCAAATTCTTCTCACAAATAAGGATCCCATCATTGCCTTAGATTTAACAGGATATTCATCATCCTTAAAGTAAGAGTGTTTATTATAAGTAACAAAAACAGGCTCTTGAGAACCATAGCTTCTAGCATCTCCTAAGGACTTAAAGTATAGATTAGATCCATTATAGCTAAACCAAACAAAGAACTTAGCTTCTTGATATATATCTTCTTCATTTCCCCCTCCTAGAGAATAACTAGACAAATACTCAGCCTTAAATATCGCTTTATTAGTAGGGTCTGAACTAGGAAAGTATGTTAATGGGATTTGAACCAAGAAAGGTCTATTTACTCTATTGTAGTCAATTATTGATGATCCATCTAACTCTAATACAACAACATCTCCCATACTCAAACTAGTATTTACTTCTATTGTAGTAGTGTCTCTATTATACCCAGCTATCCTAGTCCACTCCAATGATTCAGGTCTTATCAATTTCCACTTTCTACCTTCAACATAATCAACAACTGCCTTAGCTCCTGGGATTTCATCATTAGTAGAGGATGAAGATAGAGCATTAGTCTTATCACTAGATCTTAGTATCTCTTCCCAAGATGTCCAGTTGTTAGATCCTGTCTTAGACCTCAAAAAGACTCTATTATTTGTCTTACTAGTAGCTATTTGTTGAATAACACCTGATCCTGCTTGATAAACAATTAATCCCCAAAGAGTCTCTGTACTAAGAGGTCTATCACTACTACTAGATGTAATTGAATAGAACCCTGGGGTTGTTTGATTAAAAGATGTAACAACAGATCTTAGCATCATATCTGGTTTATCTCTAAGATCATTAAAGCTACCTGTCATAGCTATTGTAGCTAGATTAGCTGGTGGAACTTTTCTAAGAGCCTCTTGTATCATTAATACTAAATCATTAAAATCTGTATCTGTACCAACACTTATTGGATTAGTAACATCAGAGCCCTCTCCAGGAGTTAGGCTTTGTTTTAGAGCTTCTATAAAAGCACTTGCAACCAGAGAAGTATCTCTTAAAACTTTATTTACTATTTCACTTCTAATTGGATTACCAGCTTGAAAACCATTAATTCTCTCAGAATCATTTGAATAATTAGTATCACTTAATATGTTGTTCTTATTTTCATTGAATACCTTTAAATTGTTTGTTATTTTATTAGATGGCATTATATCACCTCACTATATCCAATCTATTTCTTTGACCCAAGGTCTATCTATACAGATAGCTATAATTCTACATAGCATACTTAAGCCTTGGCCTATCATAGTAATTACTAAAATAGCTCTAAATCCCTTAAAGAATAATCTTAACCCTTCTAAGACCTCAGGAGCTCCATTTTCAATAAGAAGAGAAAAGTCTATAATCTTATTAATAAAATAAACTCCTAAGAAAAGAAATAAGATTATAATACCACCAAAATATAGAACCCTAGCTATTGATCCTCTTTTTCTAGCTAAAACTATACTCAATCTAACTATGAAGGCTATTCCTAATATAAATGAGAAAGCTAAGAATCCTAAGAAACCCATACCTCTTGAAGACCAACTAAAAGTTCTTGTTACTACATCTGCTTTCAATATATTATAAGAGTAGATGAGAGGAAGACCATAAGAGAAGAAGTAAGATAAAATAATAAGGAAGATAATAAGAGATCTCTTTAAAAACTTTCTATCTTTCTTAGGTCCATTAGGATTCCTTCTAGACTTCCATTTTCTCAATCTCCTGATCCTCCCTCTCTTCTTCTATTTGATCTTCTTGTTTTTCTCCATCTAATCTCTCTAAGATAGCCATCCCTTTTTTCTTAATCTGATTAAGAATATCTGAATTTTGAGGCTTAATTAATCTTTCAGACATAATAGCTGAAGCCATCAGAACTATTAGTTCAACAAGCTCTCTATCTAGTTCAATACTTCTATCAGTTTGATTCTTAACATCTCCTGGGAGAGATCTGATCAACTTAACAATAGCAAGCTCACCCAAGCCTTCAATTGTTCCATCACCTTCACCAAAAAGATGACTAACAACCTTAGCTGTAGCTACGGCCGAAGCTTTATTACTTCTAACTAAGATCTTAGGGATGATATACTTAAATAGAACAATAAGAAATATAGTAGTAGGGACTAAGAGAATCAATGGTATTCCTAGATATTCAAATAGTGGAGTTATAAGCTCAGCTATTTGATCAACATTATCTGTTAAGAATACCATCATAATTATTCACCAACATTTGGTAACTTAGTAGTTTCTTTAGCTTTCTTCAAGGCTTCTAACTTAGCTAGTCTTTCATTTTCAGCATCTTTTAATTTTTTAGCAGTTTCATTTACTTTAGTAATATTATCAATATCTTCAAGATCTCTATCATCAACATCACTAATAGTTAGTAATCTATCTTTAACTAGAGCTTGAATAACAGGCCACTTTTTAATAACTGCTGGGTAAATGTTTACTCCTCTCTTAATATGAACAATTTCTTTAGTCCATAGTGGAACAGCTCTTAATTTATTAGGAACTAACTCTTTTGGGTTAGTTAGATCTAAACCAGATAGTGATCCAGCTACTCTAATATTAATTGAGCTTTGAATTCTTATATAATCTTTATTTATCATATTCTTCTTTCCTCCTTATTTAATTTTCTTTAAAAGATCTTCTTTTACAGCTTCTGTATTAACTGTAATGATAAAATAATCTTTTTCTTTCTTAGCATCCATCAAGACTGTACCATCTCTTAGGATTAACTTATAGGTTCCATCTTGATTAAGACCAAATCTCTTAATATTCTTTAATTCAATCCTAATCTCTTGGGGTTGGAACTCAACCTCTTTAGCTACCTCATTAATAATTTTCTTAGTCACTTCTTTAGCCTTCTTAGTCATTTCTTTAGCCTTCTTAACAACATTTTTCTTTTCCATTTTATCTATCTCCTTTCTTTGTTTCCTTTATAAATCTAGTAATAGAGCTAACATCTAAATTAATAGTCTTAGACTCTTTATAAGCCTTATAGGGACCAATAGCTGTCTCTCTTAGCTCTAGACAGTGAATTGTAACTATCCCATCAATAATACTTCTACAATCTACAACATAAGTATGAGATCCTTCATTAATAACTATAGAATCATAAGTTTTGTTCTCTTCAAAGGGAATATCTACTAAGATAGTATCATCATAGATTTTAGAGACTTCCTTATAATAATCATCAACAAGATATGGTGAATCTATTCTCATACTAACCCTCTAGACACTAATTCTTGATTAATAGAAGCTTTAATATTGTTAGGAGTAAAAGGATTAGCTACTATCATTGATTTCAAACTGCCATGTTTCATCTTATGTTCTTTGAGATGGGATTCAGTGGAATAGACTCCAATAGAATAATTATATTCATCTCTTCTTCGTCCTTTGAGATGTAAGTAGAAAGAAGCATCTCTACCAAACTTATCTTTCCAATAGAAAGCAGTTAAGAAAGGATACTTAACTTTCAAACCATTAAACCAATCTACAAACTCAGCCCAACCATCATTTAGATCAATCTTCTTAATATCTACTCCCATATCTTTGAGAGTCTTTTTAATCATCTTCTTTTCTTCTTTATCTAGAGAAGAAAGATCCTCTTCATCTTCATCTTTATCTAAATCAGACTCAATTTCTTCCATCTCTTCTTCAACTCTATCCCTAAGAGATTCAATATAGTCATCAGTAAGCTCTTCACCCACTCCAGATTGATTAGCATATCTTTTAATTTCTTTGGCGGCCAATTGAGGGGTATAAACCCCATCAGTTATCAGAGTAGAAAGACTAGTAACTAATGTTTGGAAATCACCAAATCTCTTATCATCAGTTTTAGTGATAATATGATTAAACGTAAAAGATATTCTATCTTCTTTTATTCCTAGAAGTTGGAATAAGATATTTAACAACTTACTCAGGATAGGTCTATACAGGTCATTTTTTCTTCCTTGAATTGTTTGATTATACATTTCAAGAGCCATCAAATCATTATTACTCAAACCACCCTTACTTTCACCAAATAGAACAACCTTAGGATACTCAAGAGCTCCAGCTACTAGATAGAGATTAGTTTCTAATAGATCAGCTAAACCAGCTAAACCACCAAAAGTATCCCTATGATATTC
>Ga0116233_1159710_pt1 | contig 17893 bp, 9 predicted proteins | sample BioSIPRNA_2_FD_89647 | JGI IMG/M metagenome (GOLD analysis project Ga0116233, IMG submission 89647) | Anaerobic biogas reactor microbial communites from Washington, USA - Biogas_R1_B SIP RNA (Metagenome Metatranscriptome) | ecosystem: Engineered > Bioreactor > Anaerobic > Unclassified | place...
GGAACAAATTTTTCTACACGCTTTTCGGCACAGGCATATGAAGGATCCAGCGAAAAAATTATACCGTTTTTCATTTTGCCTATTATGGTAATCATATCTTCAATTTCTATATCCTTTCTGATGTTAGGGGCAAGTTCTGCATATACGCTTTCATAATCAGAATCAGTAATATATCTTATAATATCAAAGATATGAGGATGGTCTGAAAGCGCTCCGCCCCTGAATATTTTGCTGCCGTCTTTTATTTCAACACGCTTTCCGTATATCTGCTCGGGAATGCCGTGCCATGGGCTCCACCACATCGGATTATGAGAGGTATTAGAAGCGGTAAAAGACAATATTTTTCCAATCTGACAATTTTCCAGTAAATCTTTTATTCTAAGAATTTCGCAATTATGCCTTAGCTCAAGTTCTACCTGACATACTATGCCTGCTTTTTCGATAAGGGAAATCATTTCGTCATATTCTTCCATAATAAATGTAGGTATTTTCATAGATAAAATATGAATGCCTTTTTCCGCGCACATTTTCACCTGCTCTAGATGCCTGTAATTTTCGCTTGCCATTATAACTGCTTCTATTTCGGGATGTGCATTAAACATTTCTTCATCGCTGTAATACTGAGGTATTCCTTCTAATCTTTCTATAAAAACTCTTTCTTTATAATCAGGCACAATTGAAACGGCAACAAGACGATATTTGGGATTATTCCTAAGTGAGTAGTAACCGCGCGCATGTCCATGAGTACAAGACATAATTGCTATATTAACAGGTTTCATTTGATAACTCCTTAGCAAATTTTTTCTCTTCTACGCAACTTGATTCATAACATAATTTAGTAAGCTGTTTCAGGCGTTTATCCTGCATAATAAAATCACTACTGTTTTCGCTGCCGTTGATTAAAGCATATGCGCAATAAACGGCGTCAACATCACTTACGCTAAGCCCGTACAGCCTGTAATCTATATCGGTAAAAGCATGAGGCGCTTTGCCGTTATTATACAAATATACGGCATGCTGTACAATTTGCGTATCTACCACCCTATCGCTGACGCTGCCATGGGTGGAATAAACAACATGCTTATATTGAGGTTCGGCTTCGCTGGGAAGAGTTACCGCAAGTTCTAAAGTTGCAACCTTTTTATTTTTCATACAAATTATTATATTTGCCGTAATGCCTTTGTTCATATAACAAATTAAATAATCTGTTTTTGAATCAAGCCACCATTCAGCTAAATCTATTTCTTGATATATAAGGCTTTTTAGACTTTTTGTTGACGGATAAAAGCTATATGATTTTAAACTGCTGACTTCGCCAAGACGCTCACCTATTATATTTTTTATACCCCTGAATTTCTCATGATAACGCCAACAAAGTAAAGGAATTACCTCTTTATTCAATTGGAGATTATCTGTAAAGTCATCATTAGACGCTTTAATATATTTCCAGTCAGTAAAATTGATTTCAGCCTCTGATAATATGTATTTTATACCGTCGGTAATGCTTGTAATTTTATTTTTCATTTAATCCTCCGATTAAGGCATCTTTTTTATCCGTTTATAATTTTCGCCGATACGATTCCATAATTCTAAAGGTCTGTCTGCGGCTACTGTAGTACCATATCCTCCCCTGTATGTCCATGTTGAGAGCCTGTCAACGCCAAGCCCTGCGTAAATATCTACAATTCTGTCTATTTTGTCGAAATCCTCGGGTGCCACATAATATCCCATAAGCCACTTTTCAGATTCTTTTCCATATTTTTTTGCAATGTCAACAGTCCTTTTAGCTATATTATAGAAAAAACTCTCAGGCAAATTCCAATTAATAATCGTTGAAGAAAAAACGTCAAAATACGGGCATGCAGCTACCATATCCCAATTATCATAGCCTCTTTGTTCTGTAATATAATATGAATTTAATGTGGCGTGTACGCAGCAGGTAATCTCCAATTTTGGATTTATCGTTTTAATTTCTTTAGATGTATCGCTTAATATTTTCAGCGCCTCTCTCCACCTGAATTGTATAACATCGTCATTCATAATTTTGGGCATTTCATACCCATAATAATCTTTAAACATTTTCATACAAACCGGACATCTGCAAGTCCAGTCTTCTCCCGCATTACCGCCCATTAATGTAGCATATGACTTAGGCAATGCATAATGGGGTTCATCCCAAAAGAATCCGTCAATCTCCGTTTCTTTGGCAATTTTTATACAGATATTTTTAAAATAATCTCTGAAAGAATTGGTATTAAAGCATGCTGCATTTAAATATTCTCCTGTAATTGCCGAGACCTGCCTGTTTTGAATATTATTTTGTAAAAATAAACTTACCTGCTCTCCTCCGAAATATTTTCCGATACCCCAAGGATCTGCTATTGCCCTTAAACCTATATCATGCGCTGCCTTAATAATATTGTTGATATTGGGAAACCAAAAATCCATATCAAATTCAGTAATTGCCAATATTACTGTGTCGCAACCGTGTTCCTTCATCTCATTAAAGTCTTTTTGGGCATGTTCCACATAATTAAGCCCATAATAACTTACCGCAGTATGCTTTATTGCCATTCCATATCTCCTTTTGTCATGTTTTACTTTTTTGCTTTATATTACATTTAGTATTATTCTTCATATAACTCATTACGCCACTGAGTAACTATATTTTCAACAGTATCTGAGCCTGCCCCTAAGCTGATTAATTTATTGTTTTTAGCTATCTCATCAAATTCGTTTATCATTTGCAGTCTGTCCTCTGGTGAATAATAATTCTTAAAGTGAACAATCTGCATATAACGATAAAAAATCGTCTCTGCGTCAAGTCTGTTTTTAAGCAACGAATATTTTTCAAAGTCAGTATTTTTTAGAGGTTCTATCGCTTCATAACCGCTTTTAAATATGTTTTCTATATTTACTACTACTTCCAAAGGCCAGAAAACAGGCGATACGGGATTTTCATGCGCTTGCCCCGTATAAAGATAATCCTCTTTCCCTTCAACTTTTAAATTTTGAATATGCGTCAGATAATGCATTTGCAAATATTCATAGTAATTTTTAATACAGGAAGCGCCTTCTTTGTAATAATTAATCATAAAATCGTTAATAAGCTCTTCATAATTCTGATTAATATCCCATAGCAGCTGAGATCTGACATAATTATCCATTTTTACAAAAGGCGTACCCGCAGTTGCCTTTATTCCCTGATTGAAAACGTCTGCAAAGCCGTAATCATAATATAGTTTAAGGTTGTCATAAGCAGAGAACCATTGCGGATAAGGTAAAATATAACAATTAAAATCTACACGGTAATCCCATACGCAAAGGTTTTTGGCTATAGATGTCCAGCCTAACAGGCTGTCCCGCTCTAATTTATTATGAGTCTCGTCTAAAAGATTGTACATATAATTTGCCTGTATTGGCGTATATCTAATCATTACATTGTCAAGAGCAACCAAAGATTCATCAATAGGAATATATTTCCCATTCTCGTCAATCAGATAATTGCCGTCGTTGCCTTTCTTGCAGGGCGGCTCAAACATGCCGTAATATGCAAATGTGACAATATATATCTCTCTTTCAGGAGCGTTTGCCAGTCTCCATTTTTCGACCTCTTCTGCGACAGCGTTTATAAACAGCATCATTGTTCCGCTGTTGGTATATTGAGAGTTGTTTTCAACGCATTTATCACATTGGCAATAAAACAGATTGTCGCTCATGCCCAACATAAAGTATTGTTTATCTTGTTCGGGTATTATAAAATCATTAATCAAATTATATAAAAGAGTCCAGAACATTCCATGCTTTCCGTCATTATAATCTTCCTCACTCCAATCACCTTTGTCAAAGGCTTTTTTATCATCCAAGGCTTTAGAATAACAAATCTGAGGTTCATATTTAGAGGGATTATACCCCGGCTGCTGCCAGAACCAGTCTTCAAATATGGGTTGATATGTTTCTTTTTTTAACAACTGTCTGATATAAGATTGATCTAACAGAGAACTCCACAAATTATGTTTGGTAGGCGAAAGATAGCCGTTTAATCTTAATCTGTGCGAATTATAAATTGACCTTGAAGTGTATGTTTCGTAACTATATACCTGACGGGACTCAAAGCTTGGTTTATCTATATAATCAAATTTTTTCAGATTAACGCTGTCTTTTACCTCGACTTTGATTTCATCCGTTGCATAATATTTGTAACCTAAATTTATTTTGCAAAATTCATAAACGCCGTATATTACACCCAAGTGCCCGTAAGAAGCAATTATCACATTGTTTTTTACAGTTTTTATTATATATCCGCTTGAACCGAGTTCTTCACGCTTAACTTTTATACCGCTGCTATTTAAAATGCTTGTATTACCTATAGAAATATATCTGCCGTTTTCAGTAACCGCTTGATCATTAATTATGTTAAGCGTAAAACCGGAGGCAAGCTTAAATATTTCGTTAAATTCTGTAGCGGCATATACTTCTTCTTCATTCGGATCCGCAGGCAACACTATTTTATAATCCGAAACGCCGTTTTGGTAAAATACCGTATCTGTATCTTCTACAATTTTTGTATTCTTATCTTCATTATTATTATTGTCATTTTTAGGTCCGCAAGCATATATAGTTGTTAACATCAATACCATAATCAATATAAATATTCTTTTTGTTATTTTCATAAGAAAACTCCTTAACCGACTTTAATTACATATTGAATAAGGGAATAACAATATGATGAATCTTTTGCGTAATAATAAACCGTATATTCTCCTTTTATGTCCGGTAGGAACGTAAAATCGTCACCGACCTCATAAAAAGTTCCGTTAGGATTTTTAACATATAAATATACCTTTATTTCTGTAGTTAAATTATCCGCTGCGACAGCTTGCGGCAATATTAAAGATTTATTTAATTCCCATTGGGAAGGAACAATATTGTTTAAATATATTATCGGCGCAATAGAATCCATAACATATACGGTATAATCATCAGATATTTTCAAATTGCCGCTTGCGTCCCTTGATGAATACTTAACTATGTATTCGCCAAGTTCAGCCGCAAGCAAAGTATAGGCAATATTTGACGGCATATCTTTAAGAATATATTTTTCGTCTTTTTTTACCGATACTGTTATTGTCGGATTGGGATCTAATACATCTGATGCCGTTGCCGACGGAATCTCTATAATCTGACCGATATATTTAATCATTTTTATATTAGAGTTTAAATTAATCATCGGCTTTACTGTATCGGAAGCAGTATCGTTAAATCTATCATGATTATAAAGGGCGTTTAATATTATACCGGCAGAATTGCCTACTCCCGAAAAATTAAGGCTGAAATATATTTTATTATTAAAACCTTTAAATGCTTTCCCGCTCGCAAAACTATCTATAGAGCATATATTGGAATCGTTAAATAATATATTATTATTTCTTATCTCAATTTCAAATACATAATCATCCGCAAACGGAGTTACTATATCAAATCTTCTACCGTCGTTTACCGAAATAAGGCTGTTTCCGTTATCTAATTTTTCAATAGTGATAAATACTTTTTCATCAGCATAAAGGGAATCTTCAAATGTAAAAGTCAATGCTTCAAATTCATTATGCTCCGAAGGTATCATAAAAGAGAAATAAAATGAATCATTAGGCAATGAATTAATAAAATACAGTGAAGCATTATCACTACTTGTAGTAAACATCGCCTTAAATTCATGATAAGACATATTAAAACCGTTATCTTTATCGTAAAAATATTCGCAAACTTTATTCGGCGTTATAATCGGTATATCAAAAGTATAATCTTCGCCTTCCGTTACTATTGAACTGTTTAGTAACGATACCGCCTTATATTTTACAGTCAGATAACCTGAAGTGCTTGTAACTATGTATGTTCTGCTGCTGTCAAGCTTAACCTCAGCGCCGCCGTTTTCACTTACCCATATCTCTTTAACGGCATCTTTTTCTTCCCCTATATAGGAATAATAATCCTTTGCCTCAAAGTCGGGTATCGTAATTAATTTGTTACCCATAACCGCTTGCGGCAAATAAGGCAACCTCGTTATTAACGGATAAACACTGTATATTGCCTTTATGCAATATTGAAATGAACGGGTATATACATAGTCATGCACGGTATATGTAATTATGTAATAGCCCTGCTCGTTTATATTTAATATATCATTTTGTGTTTCTATTTCCTTTCCGTCTTTAGTTACAGTATAATTTATAGTATTATATCCCGAGCCATATTCAGCAACGCAATCAGGCAATTGAAACTGACTGCCGATTTGCAGGCTTTCGGGAATAGGATATTGCATTGCCAGATTTAAAGGCAATAATTTAGGCGCTACCTCAAATACATACTCTTCAGTTTGGGTATTCCCCAAAGAATCCGTATATGTATATTCAAAAGAATAATTGCCGCTTTGGCTGGGCGTAATATAGCCGCCAATAATATCCACTTCTTCTTTGCTGCCATTATTATGGAAATATGCTTTCTTAATTATTTTTTCTTCAGATATTACACCGTCAAGATTATCATAGGCTTTTGCGTTGTATATCCTATATGGACTGTCAACCTCTCCTTTAGGAAGATTTGTCTCTGGAAAAGCCTCTTTTAAAGTAATTTGCGGCTTTTCATCTTCGATAATTTCCTGACCGGTAAAATCTATACCGTTTAAACTGAGTATGTAAACACTTGCGTTTTCTTTTGCAATTCCTGTAAGCGAAATACTTACGCTGACTTCACCTGTTGTAAAACCCGACCAGATACTGTCATTTTCCATCATATGATTAGGATCGTCCATATCCCTTACAGGTATCTGCCCGTAAACATTGCTGGGATAGCCGTATATAATTTTTGTATCATAATCAATAGAAAAGTCTGCCGCAAAAAATTTTGTAGCACCTTGTGCCGTCCAAGATATTCCCGCGAAATTTGAACGAATATGCTGACCGTAAGTTTTGTCCATTTTACTGCTTAAATAACCTGCAAGAGCCTGATTTGCCGTGCCGCATCTGGCGGCAGAAACATAATTTACATCGGGACGCACGCCGAGTTCGACAATCAGATAATTTGATTCATCATATATATCGGTATATTTAATCTGTATGCTGTAAAATTCATAATCGCCGTAATTACTGCCGTCAAATTTTTGCTGCTGCGCATCAGGAACAACGATAAATTCTATTAAACTATCTGAAATCGTATTTGAACTTAAATCAATTATATTATTATATTGTATTTTGGATGTTCCTTCCTTTTTAGCAGATGTCATTTTAAGACCGTGAACATCTGTCTGAGGAAAATCCTTGCCTCTTCTGCTGATATTGTCAGCCGCGTAATCAGGAAGTATGGCATAATCCGTCAAAGTAACATCGGCATCCGCAATAAATAAATCGCTTGGTTTTAATGAAGGAGTACCATCGGCAGAGGCAAATTGATATAAATTTAATAAAATCGCGATACAGCAAGTAATAATAAGCAAAAATGATATTTTTATAATTTTTTTATTTGTAATAACACTTTTCATCCTTTTAAACCTCCTAAAGATACGTTGCCCATAATTCTGTTTCTGAATATCATAAATATAATAAAAATGGGAATAGTTACAAGCATACAGGCAGCCATAAGATACGGCACTCCGCTTACGGCGTTTATATTATTAAATTGAAAATAGTACAGCCCGTATGCAATGGTAGGGGTGTTAGGCATATAAACCAAAGGCATTGTGTAATTGTTCCAATGGTCTATAAAGCCAATAAGCATCATAACAAGAACTGTTATTCTTGCCAAAGGTATCATAATATTAAACATAACCTTTGCGTGAGAAGCGCCGTCAATAAATGCGGCTTCGGCATATTCCCATGAGATACTTTTAAATGTCGCATAAAATATCAGAAAGGTCATTCCCGTAAAGCCGCCGCCCATAAATATAATGCCCCAAAGATTATCGTATAAACCAAGTGTTCTCATAAGCTGAAGCGTTGATGGCGTGCTTCCTATTATCGGCAGTATCATTGTTATGATAACCGTTGAATATAACACTTGTTTAAACCTGAAATTATACTTTGCCACAACGTACGCAGAAATGCAACGTGTAAACACAGAAACTAACGTGCTTCCGACAGAATATAATATTGTGTTTATAAACAGCTCAACCATATATACCTTTCGTGGACCGTCATCAGAAAGAATCTGAACATAAAACACTTCAAAAGATTTTGAATAATTAGAAAATCTCCATTCCGAAGGTAGTCCGAAAGGGTTTAAATTAAAATCAAGCCTGCCTTTAAAAGAAGTTATAAGCGTCCATAACATTGGAATCATCATACTAATTGAATATATTAACAATATTACAAAAAACAACATAGGAAAAAATTGTTTATAAATTTTCTTTTTCATACGTTTCTCCTAATATTCCGCTGTCGGACCGTATTTCTCAAAGAAATACCTTGCAATTAATGTTATCGGTGCGGCAATTAATGTAAATATAAGACCTGCCGCCGACGCATAAGGATATCCCGAAATAGATGCGGTACTTACAACCTTAGTAAACATAAAATATCCGAATGTGTATAAGTATTGCGCAGCTTCGGTGCCATAAAAAGTAAACACGCTTGCCTGATTGGTAAATATGCCGGCTACTCCCGTAACAAGAAAAACAGTTATTGTTGGGTATATTAACGGAACGGTAATGTGCCAAAATTCCTTCCACATTGTCATACCTTCAAGCTCGCCGTATTCTATTAACGAATCGGGAATTCTTGACATAACACCTGTATATAATATTATGCCTCCTCCAAGACCCATCCAGACGTTAAAAAATATTAGGGTAGGAAACGCCGTATTTAAATCGTAAAAGAAATTGGGCACATTTTGTACGCCGAGAGATTTAAGCACCGATGGCAATCCCCTATCCACAAAATATTTAAACATCAATACCATTACAACAGCAGATATAATATGAGGCAAATATAAAATTACCTTATAAACACCTGAAAGAGGTATCTTTTTATATACAAAAAACGAACACATTATTTGAAGAGGCATACTTACCACAAGCCCGAAAAAGTAAAGAAATATAGAGTTTCTCGTGGCATAACGAAGCATATAATCCACTCTTAAATCATAGAAAAACATTTTAAAATTTTCAAAGCCAATATAATTAAATCTGCCTGTATCGTAATCATATTCTTTTAGCGATAAGAGTATTGAATTAAAATTTACATAAATATAAAAAATTATAAATATCGTAACAGGATAAACCAATACGCAAAAAACAAAAATGTTTTTTGAACGATTTTCAGCTGATACTGTTTTTGTTTTTCTGAACCGTTTAAAACAATTATACAGCCATACGCTTATATCATAAAAAGTATCTTTTATTTTTTTGAAAATACATTCAAAAATGTTTTTACTAGTTTCTTGTTTCTCTGCCATTTTTACGATTTTCTCCTAATAGTATCTGTTAAAATTTCTATCCCATTTTGTTTTATCATAGTAATTTTTCAATGCACTGAAATATTGGTCAACAGTTAAATTTTTATTGATTCCGAAATCTATAAAAGGGTTGTTAAACGACATACCGCTAGTTACGCCGCTTCCCTGGCAAGTCCATCTCCATTGACCTTCAAAATAACCTTGGTTTTCATATATCATCGGATTAGTTGAAAGATAATGAACAATGTCAATATCGTTGAACGTTTCCCATATATTTTGATAATAGTAAGGCATTGCGTTAAGATCTTCTTCTTCCATGGTATAATCATACAGCCTTATCATACCTGAGATTTTGGTACATAGCTTTAATATTTCATCTGTGGTTGTAAATGCCAAAAAGGTTTTAGCCAGTTCTTTTTGCTCTGCCAATTTATTTATAAATACAGCGTTAGTAAATGATGATGTGTAAAAAGTTGTTTTTTCAGCTTTATGACCTTCAAATCTTGGAAAAGGCATTATACCGAATTTTCTGTTTTTATATTCATTTCCGTACTCTTCTTCCATAAGTCCGATTGTTTCTCTTGCTTCGTTATGCCAATGGCCGCCGTCAATAAGAAAAGCCACACGCTGCCCCTGACCGTTTTCAGCTTTATATTTCGACATAAGATATTCGTCCTGCGCTGACATAAAATCCATACTGGCTTTACCTGAATCCTCATGATAATAACCTTTGGATATTATCTCCTTCGCAAATTCAAGGGCTCTTTTTTTGCCTTCAATGCCTTGCAACAAATAACCGTTTTCTTTTGTTATCTGCGTAGGCGTTGTCCCGAATGTATAAATACCGTCATAAGTTATATTCAGGTCAAATACATCTTTCCCTTCATGATGAAAAGCAAGAGAGTAAAGAAAGTTGGATGTATAACCCTCTTCAGAAGACCATAAAAACGGAATGATATTTTTATCATAATACATGTGCTGCATCAGTAATTTAAACTCATGCCAAGTAACGGGAAGCCCGTCATCGTAAGTACCAATTAAACCGTCCTGACCTAACGACTTGTTACCGTCGCCGCCTACCCAGACAATATCACTGACAGTGCTGCTGGAATCAATAACAGGCGTATCGGCGCCGATATAAAGTTTTTCATCATCAAAAAGGTCTACATCATAGTTTATTGAATATATAGAACCGCCTAAAGGTATAGCATAAAACTTATTTTGATAACTTGAATAATAATCACTGAATTCCGTAAACATTTTGCTTTTTATAGTTGCGGTTTCGTCACAATCCTTTACAATTTCATTTAAAGGTTTATTAACAATGTCATCTATATCCAGCAGTAAATTAAGCGAAACAAAATCATAATATCTAATCGGCGAAAAATACATATCATTTTTTTCATAAGCTATTGTATTTTTTAAACCGCCTGACTGGGAATATTTTTTGTCTCCAGTAACTATAACCTGAACGCCTTTTTTGCCCGTACCAGGTTCAAATTCGGCATCTTTGTATCTTTCTTCAAAAATTCTGGCTGCCTCATCAAGCCAATCTCTTCCCCATCCGCCGTTATATATACCGACATACAATTGTGACTTTGTCTTGTCTAATATAATATCGGGCTTTGGATTACAAGCCGATAATGAGAAAAATGATATTGAAAATATTAAACAAATTATAACAGCTATTATCTTTTTCACATTTATTTACCTCGTATTCTTTTTTGTTTAAAATAATTAAAATTAAATACTATTAATAACAAAACAATCATTATTACGCCGCCGAAACTTATACCCGAAGAGCATTGCCCGCAGCCCGCTTTTATTTCAATTGTGTACTGCTTGGTTGCGATATTTCCGTTGCTATCCGTAGCGGTATATGTTACCAAATATTCACCGGCTTTTTCGGCGGTAAATTTATTAAATAATACATTGACACTTTCCTCATCAATTTTAACGGTAATGGTGTAATTAAGGAATAAGTCATTATTATCGGTAACCTCAGCTTCGGGAAGCACAATTTCCCTATTAACAGAAAATGTTGAGGGGATATCTTCTTTAAGCACTATTACAGGCGGAGTCGTGTCGATTACCGTTACAGCCCTATTTATTAATAATTGTTCATTGTTTTTTTGCGCAGATATAGCAATATTGTATACTCCTGCCTTTTCGGGAATAAAATCTTCCGAAACATCTTCTTCTTCGCCGTTATAATACACCTTAATTTCAAGATTGGCATCGCTGACAATGTTACCGTCAAAATCTTTTACCTTTAAGCTGTTAATATTAATCGGATTTCCGCTTTCTATTTCCTCAGGTATATTCTGCGTATCTACTTCAAGCCAATATTCCCTTACGTCTATTCTGTAAACAAAAGACGATTTAAAATCCGATTCATCAGTTACTTCAAATCTGTATGAATATAACCCGATATTATTAAATATATGAGAATAGGAATTATCATTTACGCTTTCTGTAATTTCTGTAATGTTATTCAGATTATCGATAAACATTATTTTAACATTTGCAGATAAATCAATATTTGTTTCCGCAACCAAATCATAAGCCGATATAACCAATTCGCTGAGTGTTATTTCTGCGCCTTTTTTAGCTTTTAAATGTTTTAAAGAATCGGTATCGGTTTTTGATGTATCTATAGCGGTGTTTTGGGGAATTCCGCTGACATTTACTATAGGACTTGTCGTATCAAAAAGCGTTATGGTTCTTTTAATTTCAGAAATTATCTCTTCTGCTTCGATATTATAAGTACATACATACTTTATATAATACACGCCCAATTCATTAAAGGTATAATTGTCTGTATAAGGTGTATAATCGTCATCTGTTACCGATATATAAATTGAAATATTGTCTGAAGATATTAAACCTGATTCAAGGTCATATACCTCAACATCTTCTTTACTTATAGGCGGTTTTTGCTCACCGTAAAACCATAAATAATTATCAGGGATATCATCTTTAAAACTCATAATATTCCGATGTACTTTTACCGTGAGCGTATATGTTTTTTGTCTGCCTACAATATCCAAGGCGCTGTAAGTAAGCAAATATTCACCCGATTGTATAAAGCTGTAATTATATTCAGCTTCAAGGGCGTTGTTTTCTGTAATTGTGGTACCGCCTTTGCTTATTTTTAAAGACATTGTCGGCTTTTCGCCGTTAAGGTATATCTGCGACTCGGCGACAGCACCTAAATTTATTTCATTATTATATATAATATAATCAGGCAATTTTGCAAGCGTCGGTATTATATTCAAAGGCTTTTCCTGATCTGTAAAAACACTTAGAACAGCGCTGCTGTTTTCACCTAAGTACGAATAATTGATGGTATATTCTCCATTGCTGTCAGGAGTAAATTTTAAACCTTGAAAATACGGCGTTTCCTCCATAACCACAGTCTGCCCCTTATTAATACTAACATTTATTCCGCTCGGTAAATCTTGCATTACCTTTCTACCAACTTGGTCATATATTATCGGTGCGGGAATGCTGTATTCATACCCCGATATACCGTAATATTCTATATCCTTGGCGATTATTTTTTTTGACAAATCTTCGCCGTCAACATTTAAAAGAAGAATATTTGCCCTCTTTTGCGGTTTCACATCATTGAACTGTATTTTCATTTCTATTTCGTCAGAGGTAAAACCGTTCCATGTTAAATCTTGTCCTACCGTTTCATTGGTGTAGCCAAACTCATACTCCTGTCCGAATTTGCGGATTCTCCACTTGTATTTGCCGTTTGAAGAAACCATTGTAGAACCTTCATTCGTCGACTTGACGCCGTAGTTTGTATAAAGAGTATTGGTATTTTTATCGTAAAAAAGCTTTATTGAACCGTTGCTACCCAATGGTATAGCTGCATCGTTTTCATCTCTCATCACTTCTCTTGAACATCCGTCAAAAGAATAGGGAGTCCTTCCCGAATAATCGTATGTCAGATATCTGCAATCTATATTTTTTGCCGCATTTATTTTTGACATTTCACCCGCAAGAAGCTGTCCAGTTCCCGCTGCCGTTATCATAATTGTCTTATTGTTACCGTCATTACGTGAATGAAATTCGATAGTAAGCATGTTGTCGGGGTTATCTTTTTGCGTAAGCGTTATTGTAAGCCTTTCAAAATCAGGCGTGTATAAATTCGGATTTGTACTTAGGTCATTAGACGTGCCCGAACCAATACTTTGAGGTGTAATGAGTAATTCTATTAAAGTATCGTCAATGGTATTATCGCTTATATTTATATCCTGATTATATATAACGCCGCCATTTTCTCCGCCTGAAACAGCTATGCCGTTGTATGCAAAGTCGGTTAACGCATTTTCAACGCCACCACTTATTATCGGCTTTAATAAATTATCTTTTCCTATTTCTGCATTGCCAAAAACTTCTAAACAATCTGACTGGGCTTTTACGGTACGCAACGAAAAAATGCCAAACAACAACGCAATTGTTAATATAAAAATTACAATATATTTTTTTAATAAAAACACTCTCAAGTTCTTCATATTTCTCCTTAAAATTTACAAAACCGTACCAGTACCAGCAAATTTTTACTGATACGGTTTTGCAAAGTTTTATGATTTTTTTAAAGTTGGCAATTGATTACAACGGAATAATCTAAATCTTTAAAACCATAACTGTTTGTGCTGATAATTCTTACAGATAATATGTAAGTTTCTTGCTTTTTAGGTACAAACATTATTGAACTAGCTGTTGAAAAACTGTTTAGATATATTGTACCCGTGTTGGCGCTGTAAACGGTAAACCTGTAAAATAATTTTGTATTGTTTTCGATTTCTTCAGGCGTTTTTACATAAAGAGCTGCTATGTTGAATGCGGAACCTACGCATAAATCTAAGGGGTCGGCAATATCCTTATTGTTATCGTAAATATTTATTGAAAGCCCGCCTTCTAAAGAACTATCCGATATCTTATACAATGTACTCTTTGTACATTCATAAGATCCTGCATTGCTATCTTTTATCCTTACCTGAATATTATATAAACCTGACTTAATCGGCGCCCATATTAATGTGCTGTCTGCGGAATAATCCTTGATAAGCACCCAGCCGCTCGCATCTTCCCTGAAATACGCGTACCTTAAATCGGCTTCATTTACAGTATTTTCAGACTCAAAATCAGATTTTATGCTGCCTTCCGCAGAAATGCTTATTTGTGTTTCTTTTTCCGCCGTGTACCAATTATTTGCTATGTCAAAGCTTACGCCTTTACCCTCAGCGGTCTGTTGCAGCTCCGCCTCTCTGGCATATCCGCTATAATACCGTATTGCTAAATCGTCATACCCCGTAATATTGGGGCGCGATACCTTTGCTGTAGTATAATAAATACCTTCTAAGCCATTATAATCTACAATATAATCCGCTAACAATACATTGCCCTGTACTCTGGCGCTTCCTTCTATATAAATAGCTTCTATACCGTCCGAATATATTTCTATATTATATATAGTCAATATATCCTCATCTATTTCCGTAACGCCGTCTGCGTATTGAAGTTCAACTGTAAACGTCGTTTTTCCCGCATCATCTCCGGTCTTTTCGGTTACACCCGTTAAATCGTTAATTACAATAATTTCGTCTGCCTTATACTCCCCGACAACATAAATATTAATCAATTTTTCGTCTATGCTGTTTCCGTTATCCGCCTCAACCTTAATTATGTAATTCCCTTCACCGATTAGCGCTAAATCCAGATTAAATTCACCGTCTTCTAATTGCGGTAACGCAATTAGATTTTCTCCGTTGTAAAGGGCATATGTAACATCTTCGTTATTATTTGCAGTTATCTTTACATTTACCGAGCCTTTTGATTTGTCAACAATATACAAAGGTTCTTTGGTATTGCCGTCTATACTTACCGACTCTATTTTAACCTGATTTATCTCATGGGGATAACAGCTTTTATGAGTTTCTGTTATAATACCGCTTTTGCTTTTCATTCTTAATATAATATTATAACCGTCAGATATTAAATTATCGTCATTTACACTGATAGAAGCTCCGCTGTCATTGCTAAACTCCCTTGCCAATTGCCATATACTCTGATAATTTTCAAGGTTATCTTCATTATCAGTCTTCATAACTGTCTTTATCCAATATTGATATTGCATATCCTTAGCGGCTGAATCTAAAGACACATCAAGCTTTCCTAAATTATAATTAACGCTCAATTTGTCTGTTATATTATTTACAGTTATTATAGATTCAAAAGCCGGCTCTAAGTCTTCTAAATTGTTAAAGTATTGAACAAAGTAATCGCCTGTAACTTCCGGCACAAAATAAGCTCCTTCCGTCCATTTGCCGCTACTAAGTCCCATTATGTTTTCATTGCCTTCAGGTCCCGTTACCTTAACATAATAGTTTGATGTCTGAATTTCATTATCCACAAATCCATTTATTACACTGTGATTTCCTAATGAAGGAATTTCCGATTCCATAGAGATATAAGCCGAATTATTTTTTGAAATTAAACCGCTTGGAGCAGCCTCTTCAACTAAATACCCCTCGCTATCAGCATAAAATTTTTGACCGTCAAGGCTGAGCACGGTATAATCTGCCTGTCTGCCGCTTACTACACCTTCAACCTTAATACTCAAATTTACTTCTTCATTTCCGAAACCCTGCCAAGTGGAAGTATCGCCGCCGTTTACGTAAGAAGTGTCAAAATCACGTATTCTCCAGCGGAATAAATTATTGCCAATATCTATTTTTGGGCCATCAGGTCTGCCGTAATCCGTATAAAGAGCATTCTCTTGCGCATCATAAAAAATTCTGACAGCGTTGTGCAATCCCATTTGCGGTGTTGTTAAAGTACTTCCGTATTGCGTCTGATGGAAATTGCTTCTTGCAAAGCCGTCAAACGCCAACGGCAATTCGCCCGAAAGGGTATCTAACGGTATTTGGTCAATATCAAGTCCCGTTACAAGAGCGTCTGATTTTTCTCCCAAAATCTGCTGCCCCTGTCCGCCTGCTTTAATTGTCATAAAGCAGTCTCCCGTTCTGCCTCTGTTATCTATTACTACATTAAGACTTGTGCTTGCGCTTGAAAAATTCAATGTGATTTTTTCAAAGTCGGGCTGATAACTCTCTTCCGTTATATACTTTCCGTCTTTTTCATATATCGTTCCCGGAGTTGAGGGATTAATAAGCAGCTCGGCAAGCGGTATCATTTTATTATTATCGCCTAAATAAAGTGATTTAGAAAATTGAACCGTACTTCCTTCATCGCCCGTTACCCTTACGCCGTTAATTGCGCTGAAATGAGTAAAAGCGTTTTCGTCGCCCTGCAACGAAATTCCTTTAACTGAAGTAATTAACACCTCGGCGGTATCATCGCTTCCCGAATCTGGAGGTGTAATATTTAATATGGTTACGGATAGTTCCATTGCGCTTGCTTCTTCTTCCGTTAATTCTAAAGGAATACCGCGCAAATCTGCTTGGTCGTATTCATAACTTAATGAACGGACTACATAGCGGTAAGGCTTGCTTCCCCCAATGTTTACTCTCATATTATCATAAGAGCCGTCTCTCATTTTTCTGCCCGTATTTGTATATATCGAATAGTCTTTACGCTCGCCTGCGCCGAATTGTTCGAAATACAATCCAAACGGTTTATTAACCGTTAATTTGACATTATTTTCATCGACTGATGAAGTACTGGGCGCAGTACCGTCTGTCATATACCCTATATTTTGACTTGTTGAAAAAGCTTCTGTTAATTTTAATGTAGCAGAATTTGTATCAACAGCAGACAAACGGTCATAGTAATTATATGCGCTTGCCTGCGCTGTCAAAACTTTACTATCATCTCTTTTTCTTAAAGACACAGTTATTTTTTTAGCCGGATTTGCTATAGATGTAAGCGTTACATAACCTCCGAAACCGGCATTAGTTTCACTGTCAACGGTAGGCATATAAAGTTCGATAAATGGCTCGTTTAAATTACTGTTATACATATTTACAGGCTGCTTATATATAGCCGTAGCTCCGTTTGCGCCGCTAATGCTCGCACCCGTGTAAACTTCATCTATTGTCTTATTATTTTCAATTACCGCCTGCGTTTCGTTTACATAATTTGCAGCGCCTTGTTTTATACTTCTGACATTGCCGTTATATACTTCGCCTTTATTGACAGTGCTTACCGCAGCGCCGCCTTGTCCATTAAAAAATGTATATGGTAAATAAGTATCAGCGCCATATACATTTACAAGTTGCTGACTAAGAAATAAACTTAAACAGACCAAAAAAATAATAGTCAAAAGCATAATGTTAATACTTTTCTTTTTCATAAATATCCTCCCTTATATTTATAATATACGCTCTAATATCCAAAAACCCCCTTATAAAATGCCCTGCCTATATCATTATAAGTATATTCTATTAACAATAAATGTCAATATCAAAAC
>Ga0116233_1033305_pt1 | contig 17088 bp, 1 predicted proteins | sample BioSIPRNA_2_FD_89647 | JGI IMG/M metagenome (GOLD analysis project Ga0116233, IMG submission 89647) | Anaerobic biogas reactor microbial communites from Washington, USA - Biogas_R1_B SIP RNA (Metagenome Metatranscriptome) | ecosystem: Engineered > Bioreactor > Anaerobic > Unclassified | place...
ACGGATACCATCGTATTGGATTATTTCTATCCGATTCAAGATAAAAATTATAACTTTAGTTTTGCTGTAAGTATGCCAAATAACGCTTATGATTCAACAACTTATGATGATACTTTATCCTGTGATGCTTATGCCGCATACTATGGACATAATCTAACAATGAATATGTTTATAGCTCCTGTCAGCAGTCCCTATGAAGTTTGCTTCGCCAAACAAACGGAAGTTAAAATGCGACTTAAAAATACAGGAAAATCAGCTATCTTATTAACAAATAATCCTCTAACCTTACATTATACCGTAACAGGACCTGTTTCAATTCAAAAAACGCTTGTTATTTCGCAAGGCGTTATACCGGTTGGTATCAAAGATTTTATTGTAGATACAACGCTTGATATAACCTTACCCGGTATTTATCACTTTGAAGTGATTTCGAACATAGGGTTGGATACCATTTATTTTGACGATACTTTGCGTATGGATTATAATGTTAAACGTATTTTGCTCCCTTATGATAATGATTTCAGTGCACCCATTACCGATATTACATTTAGTTCAACTACCGATAGTATCCGTTGGTCACAAAATCTAACACCGGCTATTACTCCGGTTTACGGCAGTGGAACATTGCATATCAATTCATCGTTGGGTGAAGGGACTACCGCTCAAGCGGTATTACATGCCATCGATTTTCAGGGATGTTTATCTCCTTCAATGGAATTTTGGTTTGCACACGACAACAACAATCCCATTGATTCGGACCATGTCGTCGTAAAAATTTCTACCAACGGAGGCAATACCTTTACCACTAAAGATCTTATTTATCGTTACAATCCATCCTTTACAACTCCCGGATGGCAACATTACACTATCGATTTATCGGATTATGTCAATGATGCTTGTGTTGTTATAGCTTTTGAAGCTAACAGTGCCGGAGGCGGTGATATGTGGATGGATCGTTTGTTGATTACCGCTGAAAAAGATATGGAGCTAGCGCTTATTATTCCACAATTAGATGATTTGGTGGCTTGTGATCTCGATCAAAAAGAATTAAAAGTAAGCATAACGAATCAATCCATAATGGCTGTTGATTTCGATGAAACACTCAGTCTCTTAACACTTGAAGTTACAGGTGCTGTTACCAAAACCTATGTCGATACTTTAAGCGGTATCCTTTCGGGCTTTGCAACGATGGACGTAGTGCTTGATAATCAGTTCGATTTTACTACGGCAGGATCTTATGATTTTGTTGCTTACGTTAATAATATAGATATTAGTACCCTCAATGATACCGATAGAGCAAGCATTAGCATTCAACCGGATGTTAGTTTGGTTTCTATCGACAGTGTAGGGGATAAAGTAATAGGATCATCTGTTTATTTGACGGTTCAAATAAGCAATACCGGTAATTTGCGGGTCCAAGAAATACCTTTACATATTCAAGTGGATGGTATTAACGATGTATATGAAACGGCTTATGTTGATTTAGCGGCAGGTGCCGATACATCCTACACACTACTTACTCCATATAAGGTACCCGTAGAACCTACCTATCAATTGCAACTTGTTGCAGAATTGAGTTGTGATTACATCCATTCGAACGATACCCTACTCATGGAAGGTACGGTAAGTGATCCTACTTTAACTGTGGCAAGCATTCTAAGGCCAAGTTCGACTCTTTGTGATAAAGGATTAAGTGTGATATATCCGCAAATAAGCATTAATAACAGCGGTAATCCCGAAACCGATGTGGTTGTTTACTTTACAGCCGACAGCGCCGGTCAAGTGTTTGCCTCTTTTATTGATACCATCGCTTTGGTGTTGAATGGAGTGAATACCTATAATTTCGCTGAATCTTATATTGTTCCTAATTGGAAAGATGTAACAACCTATCATGTGATGGCTTATATTTATTCTCCTACTTATGCATTCGAACAAGACGCCTGTTTGATCTTTAATGATATTTCCATTGATGAGATGGATAAAAATACTTTATACTTAGGACAAAACATACCCAATCCGGCTCAAAAAAGCATGAGCATACCCATTGTTATCCCGGGTGACGGTAGCCTCATCTTTTCTATTATGTCTGTCAGCGGACAAACATTGTATATGGAAAAGAAAGAGTTTACGGCCGGTAATCATTGGATAGAAATGGATATCGATAAGCTGGCAAACGGTATTTATTACTACAGTATAGAATATAAAGGTCAACGACTTGTTAAGAAATTGACCATTCAAAAATAAATATAAATCAAGTGGAGGCTTCCTCCGAAGCCTTCACTTTTAAAAAATAATAAATTTAAAACAATATAAAGATGAAAAATTTTATAAAGTCAGTAATTCACATATTATTAATAGTGCTGGTTTTTCAAATACAACTAAAAGCACAAAATGTAATAACAATAGGAAGCGGTACAAACACTTATGCTTATGCACCCGCTTATTCTTGGTATAATTATAGTTTTTCGCGTATGTTGTATCTTTCTTCCGATATGCAAGCTTTGTCTAGCGGAGGAAAAATAACACATATTGCCTTTTATATAAGTACTCCACAAAGTGGTTATACGTTAACAAATCAGTATGTTTATATGCGAGGAACTTCCGTAACCACGGAAAGCACCGGTTATATTGATCCGACCTTAACATCCAATGGCTGTACTTTCGTATGGTCAGGATCTGTGAATGTGTCGAGTGCCGGATGGGTAACCATTGCTTTGACCACTCCTTTTAACTTAAATCCGGGACAAAATCTGGAGATATTTTGGAATAATATGCATGGAAGCTACTTTTCTACTGTATATTGGCAATCAACCGGTGTAAGTTATAATGCTGTTTCCAGGGGTTATTCCGATAATAGTTTTGCGTCTGCAACTACTTCCAGTTTAGCCACAGCTACGGAACGTCCGAATATTCAAATAACCTATCAACCCATAGGTCGTTCGGCTGCGGTAACCGAAATAACTTCCCCTGCTTCTTATATTATCTTAGGAAGTCCCTTGTTGGCACAAGCTAAAATAGCTAATAAAGGAGTTGATACCATCACTTCTTGTCGTGTTAATTGGAAGGTAAACAATGTGTTGTATGCTCCTATATATGATTCGACACTACTTGTTGGCGGAAATACACCTATTACCATAAACTTGGGTAATTATGTATGTGATTCGGATGCATTTAATAATATCACCGTTTGGGTTGACAACGCCATGCCTTATGACTCCATTCAAACTGATGATACTTTATCTTTAGATTTTTATACTTGTTCTTTTCAATTTAACGGTGTATATACGGTAGGAGGACCGACTGCCGATTATGCCACTTTGGAAGAAGTGTTGACGCATTTAAGGTATTGCGGTGTAAGTGGTCCGACGACTTTTAGATTGAATAGCGGTACCTATTCCGTCCCGATTGCACTCACAGGAGCTATCCCGGGTATCAGTTCAACCAATACCGTAACCTTCACTTCTACGGCACAAAATGCCGACAGTGTTAGGATACAGACTATAGGAACTGCTGTCGAACTCAGTGCTGCCCGACACCTGAGGTTTACTTATTTAACCCTCGGAAATACTTCAAGTACTACAACCAGTGGTGTTCAATTTATTAATGGAGCAAAAGATATTGATTTCTACGGATGTAATATCAATTCTTATGTGTTTGCTACTTCCTCCACTTATGCTCCTGTTTATTACAACGGTACTTCAGGTTCCGGATATAAATTGGAAGATGTCAGTTTTATTAAAAATAAACTCAACGGAGGATATTCCAGTATGTATTTATACTATGCAGGTTCCGGAAGCGGTACCAATATGAGTAGCATTACCATCGACAGTAACATCATGACCAATGCATATTATTACGGTGTTCGTTTTTATTATTATACCTATTGCCCCAGTTTTTCTCATAATACCATTTCTATGAGAGGAAGCACGACAAATAATTATGTCGTTTGTTTTGAAGGCTCTTACAATACCATCGACACCATGGAAGGCAATAAAATAAGTTTTGGAACCTCCGGTACTCGCTATGGATTTTATATAGGGTCCTATTTAAATTATGGTTCTTTATACAATGCTTCCGGACCGGCTTACATTGCCAATAATGAAATATTAAGTACAGCCGGAACCAATAATTACGGAATCTATTTTGCGGGGAGTTATCCCAATGCCGATGTGGTATTTAATTCCGTGTATGTTGCCGGAACCTCTACTTCATATGCCATATATATACCCGCAATGAGTTCTTCTTATGCTTTGAAGGTTAAAAACAATATGTTTTTCACAAATGGAACCGGAACCGCTTATCCTTTATATGCCAGTTCGTTGGATTATGTTAAATCATCGTATGGTACTATATTGGATTATAATAATTATTACAGTAATCAAAATGTGGTAGCCTATATTGTAGCACCTGTGGCCAATGTAAAGGCATTGCAATTAATAACGGGACAAGATGCTAATTCCGTTAGCCTTAATCCTGTGTTTACCAACTTGCCTCAAGATTTGCATACCGGAGGAACGCTGATGGTAGTTCCTGTTGACAGGGCTACCGTACGTGATTTGGATGGTGACGATAGGGTGATTTATACCAATATGGGATGTTATAACGATTATGTAAGCAGTTTGCGTAATGATGTAGAACTTACATCTATGGTATCACCTGTTAACTGGCAGGAAATGAATCAAGATTTACCTTTGGATGTTGTCATTACCAATTATGCCAAAGATACATTGAAAACGGTCAGGATTTATTGGTCGATAAATAACGGAGCGCTTAAGTATTTGGATTATGCATGTAATTTAGCTTGGTTTGAACAAAGCGCTGCCATTCGTTTAGATACAGTTTTGTTCACAAACAGGCTTAATTCAATATTAATCTATACAGCCAATCCTAACGGACTTGGTGATGCGAATACACAAAACGATACACTACATGCCGAAATAATTAGTTGTGATGCCTTAAGCGGAAATTACACCGTAGGGGGTTATCATGCCGATTTCGTTTCTTTAAACGATGCAGTGAATTATCTTAATAATTGTGGTGTCGATGGACCGACTACATTTATATTAAATACCGGTGTGTATAACCAACCCATGGCTTTATCGGGAAACATTCCGGGTATTAGTGCTACCAATACGGTAAGTTTTACTTCAGCAGCTCAACATCCCGACAGTGTTAAGATTTATACCGACGGAACGACTCTCGAATTAAATGCAGCCAAACACCTTCGTTTTACTTATTTAACCTTCGGATCGCTTGGCAGTACATCTACTTATGGCGTTCAATTTTTAAATGGAGCTTTAGATATTGATTTCTATGCATGCAATATAAATGCCTATTTATTGTCTACATCGTCATCTTATTGTCCGGTTTACTATTACGGAAGTTCGGGATCGGGCTATAAGTTAGAAGATGTAACATTTATTAAAAATAAACTCAATGGCGGTTATGCCAGCATGTATTTTTACTATGCCGGTTCAGGTAGTGATACGAATATGTGCAATGTCGTTATCGATAGTAATATCATGAACAATGCCTATTATTATGGTGTTCGTTTTTATTATTATAGCTATTGTCCCAGCTTTTCTTATAATACCATCAACATGAGAGAAAGTAGTACTACGAATTATGTAGTATGTTTTGAAGGTAATTATAATACCATTGATAGAATGGTAGGTAATAAAATACGTTTTGCTAACACCGGATCTCGTTACGGCATGTATTTAGGTTCATATCTTAATGAGAGTTCTTTATACAGAGCAAGCGGTCCTGCTTATATTGCAAACAATGAAATATTAAGTACGGGTGGTTCCGCTAATTACGGTATTTATTTTTCCGGTAGCTATGCCAATGCCAGGATATTACACAATTCCATATATATGTCAGGTACATCTACCAGCTATGGTATACGCATACCTACCATGAGTTCTTCTTATCTGTTTAGTGTAATGAATAATGTATTTGCTTTATCAACAACGTCTACTGCCTATCCATTATATGCTTCCAGTTCGGATTATGTAAAACAATCATTTGGTGTTACATTGGATAACAACAATTATTATTCTGCATCCGGAACTTATGTGGCGTATGCAGGAGGAACCAGATCGACAGTAGCAGATTTACAGTCTGTTAGTATGCAAGACGTGAATTCCATCAATAGAGATCCGCAATTTATAAATCCTTCGGTTGATTTACATACCCTCAGTAGTTCCATGCTTATGCCGGTAGATACTGCAGTTGTTGTTGATATTGACGGAAAAGCAAGGACACTCTATACAAATAGGGGATGTTATCACGACTATGTAGCCTATCCTGTTGATGTAGCCTTGACTTCCATAAGCTCACCAACAGCTATGGCTGTAGCTAATCAAAATGTTGCCTTAAATGTAAGTATAAGCAACCGTGGGACGGACACCTTGCGATCCGTACGTTTTTATTGGATTCTCAACAAAGGAGCGGTAGACTCATTAGATTATAATTGCTTGTTGGGATTCTTAGACAACAGTAATGTCATAACATTGGATTCCATACTGCTTAATGGCGGTACGAACCATATCACGGTGTTTACGGCTTATCCTAACGGCTTAACCGATGCAAACACCATGAACGACACCTTAACAATAGAATCGTTTACCTGCGACACTATGTTGAACGGTATATACGTCGTTGGTCCCGGTGGCGATTTTGCCAATGAAGAAGCAGCTTTTAATACTTTACTTTCCTGCGGTATTAATGGACCTGTGGAATTGAAGTTTATGCCGTTTACCTCCGGTAGTTTAAATCTCAATGTTAATATTCCGGGTGCTGATTCTATCAATACCGTTACATTCAGCTCCTTAAGCGGAAATCCTTCGGATGTAAAGATTGTTAGTACGGGAGGTAATGCATTAACACTTAATGGGGTTAGCAACTATATATTCAAAAACATCACCATCGATGCCATTGCAGGTACCAATGCCATTGAATTTATAAACTCTTGCAGTAATATTATGTTTTACGGATGTAACATTATGGCTAATCCTACCACTACATCTTCTTCATATTCTGCAGTACGTTATTATCAATCATCCGGTATATCGACTTATTTATCCAATGTAAGTTTTATCAAAAACAAAATCAGCGGAGGTTATTACAATATGTATTTCTATTATGCTTGTGGCAGCTCTTCTTATATGGCCCAATCATCGATCAGAATCGACAGCAATGAATTGACCGAAGCTTATTATTACGGAATTTATGCTTATTATTACGGAAACTATAAGAGTGTTTCGTATAATAAAGTAACTTCTAGGACCACCAGCAGTACATTTTATGCCATATATTTTAATATGTATAATACCGTTCAAGAAGGGGTTATAGGTAATTGCATTTTATTGCAAAATACATCGACAGGATATGGCATTCGGACTTATTATATTAATAGAAGTACAGCATATGCCGCTCAAGGCAATGCTTTGATTGCGAATAATGAGGTTATTGGTTTTGCAGGGGGGTCTACATATGGTATTTATACGCAATATTCCAACGCCGATTTTTATAATAATTCCGTTTATTTGGGTGGTAGCAGTACATGTTATGTTTTGTATATCAGTTCTACCAGTTCGACATATAGCATGAACTTTAAGAACAATTTGTTTATAACGACTACCAGTAGTACGGGTTATCCTATTTATACGGGAACCGCTAACTATGTAACACCTTCCTATGGAACCGTATTAGATTATAATAACTATTATAGTACCGGATCATATGTGGGATACATTGCCGGAACAATATCAACATTAGCAGCATTGAAAACCGCTACCCAACAAGATGCGAATTCTGTAAATATTCAACCTGTTTTACTTGATATAAATAAAGGACTTGAATTAGGAAGTTACAACGGTTTAAGTTGTTTAAGAATAAACGGAGTGAATGCTGATATTCGTAACAATGTGCGCGACTCGATTGCTTATATGGGTTGCTACGAACCCTATACACTGGATATGGCTGTTTTAGCAGGGACAACTCCTTTATCTATTAATACACTTCAACCTGTATACATTTCAGGTAAAATTAAAAACTTGGGATTGAATACCATCACAAGTGCAAACTTAAATTTATCGGTAAATGGTACGATTACCAAAGTAATTCCCTGGACAGGTAGCCTAAGTCCCGGTGCGGAAATTCTTGTGAATATTGACACAACGATGTTAAACCGAGGAAACAATAAAATTATCATTTGGATAAGCAATCCCAACGGCAGTTCGGATTTGAATCATTCCAATGATACCTTAGTTCAAAATATTTATGGATGCGATTCCGCTTTAAACGGAATCTATACTATCGGTGCAGCGGCATCTGATTATGCTTCTTTTAATGATGCCTTGCAAGCTTTGATGCAATGCGGTGTTAATGGTCCTGTTATGTTTGTGGTCGACAGTGGTTCATATAACGAAAATTTGATAATCAATACCGCTTCCATTCAAGGATTAAGTGCTATAAATACCATTACGTTTACATCAGCAAGCGCAAATCCTGCCGATGTGGTTTTGGGAAGTAATACCGGATCGATGGGAAGTGCTTTAATACTTAACAATGCAAAGCATATAACATTTAAAAATTTAACCATCGGTTTGAATACAGGAAACACCGGGGTAGCTGTGGAATTATTGGGGATGTGTGAAAACATACTCTTTACGGGTTGTGTTATCCAAACCTATGATCAAGCAACTTCCAGTGCTTATTGCGGTGTTAAATATTATAGTGCCAGCGGTTCCACGAACTACCTGAAAAATGTTCGATTCATTAATAACCATATCGACGGAGGATATTATAATTTCTGGTTCTATTATCCTGCCGGTTCTTCAACCTATATGAATGATAATGCCATGATGGTTAACATTGACAGTAATATCATGAGTAATTCCTATTATGCAGGATTTTATACTTATTATTATGGTAACTACGGTAGCATTTCCTATAACACCATAAGTTCACGTATTTCGGATTATGTAGGTATTGATTGGTATGGAATTTACACATATGAATATACAAATATTGATTATATTGTAGGAAATAAAATAAGGAATATCAATGCTAACATTAAACAACCCAGAGGAATTTATATTTATTATGACTTTAATTATTCCTCTTACAGCGGTTCGGGTCAAGGTTTGATTGCTAACAACGAGATTCTATTATACGGAGGTAATACAACCACCAATTATCAATATTTTACAGGATTGTATATCTATATGCCTTATGCTAAAACGAATATTTTGCATAACAACATTCACCTTTATGGTGCTAATCCTTCAACCTTAACGGGGGCAGCACTTTATGCCTATAACTCGAATTCGACTTATCAACTCAATATAAAGAATAACATACTCTCAACGGCTGTTATTGGCAATGTTACACCTTTTTTAATGCCGTATTATGTTTCTTCTATTACTTATACACTTCCCAATTATATAATCAGCGATTATAATAATTATTACAATGCAGCCAGTGATAAAATTGTCTATGCAAGTTCCGATATTACGTTAGCAAGTCTTCGTTCTGCCAATATGCAGGATGCGAATTCTACGGATAAGAATCCGCAACTGAATGCATTTCCTGTTAATTTAATGCCTTCCAATTGGATAGTTTGTCCGAAAGATAACAATGTGTTGTTTGATATTAACGGTAATATGCGTCAAGCAATTACTTACAGCGGATGTTATGTTTCTAATTATGGAACGGATGCAGGGGTTGTTGAGTTTGTAGGTTTAAGTGAATTGATTACGGCGGGCACTAACAATCTTTTTGTCCGTATTAATAATTTTGGAAATACCGTTTTGACAAGTGTAAACTTACATGCTACTGTGGATGGAGTTTCCCTTCCTGTTGTGAATGTAACAGGATTATCTTTATTACAAAATCAAGATACCGTAATTAATGTAGGCACATTTGTCTCTACCTTGAATGTATCTTCTGTTATAAAAGCGTGGACTTCAAATCCTAACGGATTAGTCGATCAAAACCATAGCAATGATACCTTGATGACTGTTACAACCGGTTGTGTACAAGTTTTGGCAGGTGTTTACGATGTAGCCGGAGGAAATAACCATTTTGCTACGATAGACGATGCCATGGGTGCATTACAAAATTGCGGTGTATCCGGTCCTGTAGTTTTCCGTTTGGCAACGGGGGTTTATCCTACTTTAAATGTTGTTGGAACCTACTTAGGGGTTAATGATATCAATACGGTAACTTTTACTTCCATGACAGCCAATGCAAAAGATGTACAGATAGGCAATTTAAGCGGTGTGAGTCTTACAATATCCAATGCCAGTCACTTACGTTTTGAAAATGTTACTATAGGAAATTCTTCTTCTACTTACGGTGTTCAATTTGTTAACAATAACGAAGATATTATTTTGTATCAATGTGATATTAATTCTACTCCTGGCATAAGTAGTTCTTCATATGCAGGGATATATTACTATAACTCTTCGAGTTCAACCAACACGTTGAAGAATGTTCGTATCGTTAAGAATAACATTTCGGGAGGATATGCCAATATTTATTTCTACTATCCGGGCGGAAGTTCTTCCAATATGGTAAATATGTCGGTTACCATCGACAGCAATACCATGACCAATGCCTATACCTATGGTCTATACTCTTATTATTATGCAAGATATGAAAGTATTTCCCATAATAAAATAGTAACAGCGAATATTTCTTCCACGCAATATGGTTTGTATTTATACTATTATCATACCATTAATAATGGAGTAGTGGGAAATAGTATCCGCATACTGTCAACGTCTTCTGCTTACGGGATTTACACTTATGGCTATCTGAATTATAATTCCTCTTACGGAGCATTTGCGAATGCCTTAATCGCCAATAATGAGATTATTAAACCTCAAGGAACTTCCACGACTTATGGTCTCTACACTTACTATGCCAATGTTAATATGTACAATAATACCGTGTATTTGGGAGGAACAAGCACTTGCTACGGTTACTATATAAATACGACGAGTTCTACCTATAGTATGAATATAAAAAATAATATTTTTGTTACGGCAACCACAGGTACGGGCTATCCGATTTATACCGGCACGGCAAATTATGCTACAACTGCTTATGGGACTGTTTTAGACTATAATAACTATTACAGTACAGGAACTTATGTGGGATATATTGCCGGTGCAAAAAGTACGATAAACGATTTACGTACATCAACCGGTCAAGATCAGCATTCTGTAAATCTAATAATGAATGTCAGTGATATAAATACCGGTTTACAATTATCTAGTTATGCCGGAATATCCTGTTTGAAGATAGCGGGCGTTGATGTCGATATTCTCAATCATACAAGAGATTCCATTACTTTTATGGGATGCTATGTATCCGATTCTTTGGATGCTGCCATAACAGCCGATAATGTTAACAGTGCAACCACACAACTTCCGTTTACGGTTACTGGTGTGATTGTTAACAAAGGCCTTACTCCGCTTACAAATGCTATGATTACTTGGTCGTTTAAAGACACCGTACGTACATCAACCTTGTGGACGGGATACTTAGATCAAGGTGAAACGGATACCCTCAACATTGGAACCGTTCAACTAACCTATGGCAATGTGAATAAGGTAAAAATATGGGTAAGTTATCCTAATGCATCAACGGACGAAAATACGAAAAACGATACAGTTATGTATACGGTTTTTGGATGTTATGGCCCCTTGAGTGGTAATTATACCATTGGTGGAGTTAATGCGAACTTTGCAACAATCGAAGAAGCCATTGATCCTATGCTGAATTGTGGTATAGTAGGTCCGGTAACATTTTTCCTTAATAACGGTACTTACAACGAAAACTTGGTGTTTGATATGCAGATTCCCGGTGCGAGCATACTTAATCCCGTTACCTTTACTTCTGCCAGTGGTATTGCATCCAATGTAGTGATTGGCGGGAATCAGAAGAAAGAAGCTACCGCTTTAACCATTCAAAATGTAAGTCATCTTAAATTTATCAATCTTACCATTGGTTTGAATTCCGAATATACAGGTACTGCCGTTGAATTAAAAGGTATGTGCGAAAATATTCTATTCAAAGGATGTACTATCCAAACCTATGTTCAAGGTAACAGTGCGACTTATTGCGGGGTGAAATATTACAGTACCAGTGGTGCCACAGATTACCTTAAAAATGTTCGCTTTATAGGAAATCATGTTGACGGGGGTTATTATAATTTCTATTTCAATTATGCTGCAGGTTCATCGAACAATATGGGTAGCAATGCTATGACGGTAACTATCGATAGCAATGTGTTGAGTAATTCCTATTATGCCGGTATGTATTCCTATTATTATGCTAATTACCCCAGCATTTCCTATAATACTATCACTTCACGTACTTCCACCAATGTAAATGCCGATTGGTATGGGTTGTATATTTATTATTATAATAATGTAGAAAAGATTGTCGGCAACAGAATTTATAGTACAAATGCCGCTATTACCTATCCACGGGGAATATATGTTTATTATTATTTCAATTACACCTCTTACAATGGTCTCGGAAAAGGTTTGATAGCCAATAATGAAATTATTTTACATGGCGCCAATACTGGTGCAGATTTCAACTACTTTACGGGAATATATATGTACTATCCCTATTCAAACATGAATATTTTGCATAACTCCATTTATTTGTATGGCACAGATTCCAATACCATGGCAGGTTCAGGTATTTTTGCTTATAACTCTACTACAGCCTACCAGATTACTATTAAAAATAATGATATCGCTACCTTTAAAGCAGGAAGCAGTTTGTCATATTTATATCCTTATTACATCTCTTCTGCTACTTATGCTAATGCTTCATATATTGTTACTGATTACAACAACTATTATAATGATAAGAATTCGAACATAGCATTTACAGGAATTGAGCACACAATCACCAGTTTGCGAGATGTAAATTTGCAAGATTATAATTCATGCAGCATCAATCCTGGATATTTGACCAATCCCGTTACTTTGGTGCCTCAAAATTGGTCTACATGTTTGGTGTCGAATGAAGTCGTAAATGATATTAACGGAGATTTACGGTTAGGAAGAATCACTTATAAGGGTTGTTATACAGCTATTTTCAGTAATGATGCTGGCATAACGGAGATTGTTGGCTTAGGTGAACGTGTTACAGCAGGAACTAACAATCTTCAGGTTCGCGTTTATAATTTCGGAACTAGCACTTTGAATAGTGTAACGGTTCATGCTTCCGTTAACGGTGTTATGCTGCCTGCTACGAATTTAACGGGATTAAATCTTGCCAAATATCAAGATACCGTTGTTAGCATAGGAACTTTTGTGGCTTTCGTTGATTCCGTAAGTCATATTGTTGCATGGACATCTAATCCGAATGGCATTGTCGACCAGAACCTTATTAACGATACCCTGGATAAATTAACAACCGGATGCTATCAGGTATTAGCTGGAACATATGATATTGCAGGAGGTAACAACGACTTTGCTACCTTAGACGATGCCTTACAAGTATTATATAATTGTGGTGTATCCGGTCCTGTTATCCTACGTATTGCCAATGGCAATTATCCTGTCTTAGATACCTTGGGTAGCTATTTCGGAACCAGTGATGTCAATACCGTAACCTTTACTTCTTTAAGTGGAAATGCAAATAGTGTTATCTTAGGAGATACCATTAATACGGCATTGACTTTTGTAAATGCTAAACACTTGCATTTTGAGAAAGTTACCATTGGTAATGTCATGTCTATGCGCGGTGTTGAATTCGTAAACACCAATGAAGATATTTCTTTCTATCAATGTAATATTAACTCCTCGCCCGGAATGAGCAGTTCTAGTTATGCAGGTATTTATTTCTATAATTCCTCAAGTTCTATTCATACCTTAAAGAATGTACGTATAGTTAAAAACAATATTTCGGGTGGTTATGCCAATATTATTTTCTATTATCCTGGAGCTAGTCAAACAACTATGCTTGAAATGTCGGTAACCATCGACAGTAATATGATGACCAATGCTTATTATACCGGACTTTATTCTTATTATTATTCCAAATATAAGAGTTTTTCGTATAACACCATTATAACATCTGCCACGAGTTCCACACAATACGGTATGTACTTGTATTATTACAATACCTTTGAGGATGGTGTAATCGGCAATCGTATTCGTTTACAAACTACTTCTTCCGGTTATGGTATGTATACTTATTATATCAACTATAGTGCTGCTTACGGTGCCAAAGGGAATGCCTTGATTGTTAATAATGAAATTATTATACCACAAGGAACTTCCACTGCTTATGGTTTCTACAATTATTACGGAAACGTAGATTTTATAAATAACTCCATCTATTTAGCCGGAACCAGTTCTTGTTACGGTATTTATGCAGGTACTATGAGTTCTACGTACAGAAGAAGTTTGTTAAATAATAATATTATGACCAACACTACTTCTACGACTAATTATCCTATCTATTATTCCAGTGCCGATTATGCTAAAACCTCCTATGGTAACATAGCCGATTATAATAATTATTATGGCACGGGTGCTTATGTGGGTTATGTAGGATCCGCTATTTCGACCATGGCTGCATTACGTCAAACCACTTTACAGGATAATCATTCGGTTAGTGTAGTTCCTCAATATGTAGATCTTACACAGAGTTTGGAGATGACAAGCTATAGTGGCATGATATGCAATATGCATACTTCCGTATTACACGACATCAATGGACAAACACGTACCAGAATCACCCCCATGGGAGCCTATTCCGTTCTTATTTACGAAGGTTATGATTTAGGTATTATGGCTATTGTTGAACCTGTAAACACTTCGGATGTGTTCTGTTATCAAGATTTTGCATCTGTTAGAATAGAAATGCAAAATAACGGAAGTTATCCTATTGATTTCTCGGCACAGCCGGTTTCCATACATCTTGATGTCAGTGGAACAGTGTCATTCCAAATGGATACGATGTTCTTGGTTGGCGGGTTAACCCAAACCGAGAAAGCCGTGTATACTTTAACTGATTTTCTACCGGTAACCGATAATGGCATTTATCATATCAAGGCATGGTTGTCATTGGATGCCGACACCTTGTATTTTGATGATACGCTGCAATATGATTATCTCATCGATAAGATTATTTTACCCTACGGTGTGAACTTTGACTCTATTCCTAACGGATTAGTATTCAAACAGATTTCGGGTACATCAAAATGGTCGGTAGAGTCGGGTGATGGTATTAATCCAACTATATCTCCTTCACACGGAACGGGTCGTTTACAATTTAATTCAGCTGTCGATAGAGGTTCATTAGCCAGTGTGACTTTACAACCTATAAATCTACGGGGAACTGTTAGTCCGAAATTGGAATTCTGGTATGCTCACGATAATGCACCCGGAAGAGACTACACCGATGTTCAAATTTCTATTGACGGTGGATTCACGTATAATTCTTTGTTAAATGTAAAACGTTCGAATGCTAACTATCCAACACCTACTTTTGTACGTTATGAAGTGGATTTAACTCCTTATACTTCTTATTCCTGTGTTATTATCAGTTTTGAAGGCGGTAGTTTTGGCGGAGGTAATCAAAATATCGACAGTATATCCATTACTTCCTTACAGGATCTTTTGGTGGGAGTTGATGTTATCCCACAAGACAGTATGATAGCTTGCGAGTTGACGAATAAAGTATTGGCGGTTACATTGACCAATTTAACTTCCCAAGACTTCCGTTTTGAAAGAAATCCGTCAGAAATTTATGTTGAGGTTACAGGTGCGGTAACTAAAAATTACACCTATCCATTAACATCCGGTATTGTAAACGGTGATTCAACAGGTGTGTTTGTTGTTGATTCTAACTTTAACTTTTCAACCAACGGCACCTACAACATTAAAGCTATATTGAAACAGACCGACGATAATATTTTAAATGATACTGCATTTGCTACTCGTTTGGTTGATGTTGATGCGAGTGTTGTGAGCATTGATCCTATCGGAGCTAAAAAAATCGGTGAAAGAGTTTATCCGACCATTACGGTTAAAAATATCGGTAATATTCCTATACGTAATATCCCATTACGTTTGCAAATCAATTACACAGGTGATATTACGGAAACGATTAATACCTTGTTATTGCCGGGAGATTCTATTACACATACTTTTGTTACTCCTTATTACGTACCTATTGTTTCGGAAATGCAACCCTTCTATTTGTTAGAAATTACGGCACAAGTAGCATGCGACGGCAAATCCAACAACAATAAGAAAAGCAGTTACTGTCAAGTTAATTTTGATGAATATGTTGATTTGAAAATAATCTCTGTTCAAAAACCTGATCCTAATGTTTGTGATACAGGTCAAACGATGGTTTATCCTATATTATTAATCAAAAACAATGGTAATAGTGCTGCCAACGACATTGCACTTTACGTAACCGTTGATAGTGCAGGTACTATCTTAAAGAGTTATTCCGAAAGTATTAGCGTTTTAGCCGCTGGTGACAGTGTGGAATTTACTTCTAAAACAGGATATTTAGTGCCTAATTTTGATAATACCTATAAGGTTACCTTATTGGTTAATGCAAGCGATGAATCTAATCCTTCCGATAATACGGTAGATATAATAGCCTGTGCTAAACATGATGGTACCGGTATTAACAGTTTCGGCAAAACCAATTGGGTGATGGGACAAAATATTCCGAATCCTGCGAAAGTAATCACTCAAATTCCTTATACCTTACCTACAAATGGTGACCTAATTGTTAAAGTGATTAGTATCAGCGGTCAAGTATTATATCAAGAAAATATTAAAGCCCTAGCCGGAGATAATTTCTTTGAAATAAAACTTGATAATTTGTCGGAAGGTATTTATTATTATAGCATGGAATACCAAGGACAACGTATTGTTAAGAAAATGACGATACAACGATAATTAATAATGCATTAATAAAAAACAACAGAAGAAAGAAAACTAAAATACAACAAAAAAAGGAATCAGGAGTAAGTAAAAAAAAATATACAAGTAAAAAAAGTAAAGTCCGATAGACCCGCGG
>Ga0116233_1000718_pt1 | contig 16958 bp, 30 predicted proteins | sample BioSIPRNA_2_FD_89647 | JGI IMG/M metagenome (GOLD analysis project Ga0116233, IMG submission 89647) | Anaerobic biogas reactor microbial communites from Washington, USA - Biogas_R1_B SIP RNA (Metagenome Metatranscriptome) | ecosystem: Engineered > Bioreactor > Anaerobic > Unclassified | place...
AAAATGTGGTATCATCATAGTATGAAGGATGTACAGAAATGCCAAAGATGATGCAATATTCAAAAGGTTCTGTTATTTATTTTGAAGGCGACAAAGACGACAGAATCTTTATTCTTCAAAAAGGTACAATAATTTTAAGTTCTATAGACGTTGAGACCGGAAAAGAATTTGCAGAACAAGTTCGAGAAGGCGAATTCTTTGGAGTAAAGTCTGCTTTAGGACATTTTCCCCGAGAGGAAACTGTCCGCGTTTTGACCGATTCTATAGCTGTTGCTATGACTGTGTCTGAATTTGAAAAAATCTTCAGTGGAAACAAAGCAATTATTATGAAAATGCTTCAAGTTTTCTCCGGTCAATTACGTAACATTCATCATAAAATTAAATCTATTCTCAACAGCGCAGAAGAAAGTATAGATGACGGAATTCTTGATGTTGTAAGAAGTTTTTATGAAGATGAAAATTACGTTACAACTTTTGATTTATGCAAGCGCTATCTTACGAAATTTCCGACTACTTCGCATAAAACAGAAATTGCAAGATATATGGCTGATGCAAAGCGCAAAAACGAAATAGAAAAGAATAGACCTAACAGAAGACCTGTTATTATAGAAACAACAGAAGATGATACAGCTTCAGCAGAAAATTCACCAATGAAACAGTTTTCTTTGCCGGCTTTTAGTCGCTTTGCAAAAAGTTATAAACCGGGTGAAGTGCTCATTGCAGAATTTGAGCCGGGTGATTGTTTCTATCTTATAAAATCCGGACGTGTTCAATTGTCAAAAACATTAAACGGTAAAAATAAAAACATTGACGTTTTAGGTCCATCTGAATTTTTGGGCGAAATGGCAATTCTTGAAAACACCCCGCGTTCTGCAACGTGTGTTGCTGTAAATAATGTTGAAGTGCTTGAATTTAATAAGGCAAACTTTGAGCTTTTAATAGCAAATAATCCAGCAATTGCGTTGATTCTTCTTAAAATGTTCTGTAGACGAATAAACGAACAAAAACGTAGATTAAAGATTCTTGTAATTTCAGATGTTACTGCTCGAATAGGTGATGTTTTCTTAATGTTAGACGAAACACAGCCACAACAAATGTCGCCGACAGGTTTTATGCGTCGTTTCGATGTAACTATTCAAGATATTTCACATTGGGCAGGGCTAACACTAGACGAAACTCGCGATGAAATTAACCGTTACATTGAAAAACACAGAATTGATGTTATGGAAAATTATGTGATTGTTAAAAACATAAATGAAATCCAGCGACTTGTAGAACAACGCAAAAACATACGCTCATCATAAGTTTATTTAACTCCGATTTTTAGCTCATAAGATTAACAAATCGAATTTAAATAAAAAAGCTGCCCTTCTTTATAGGACAGCTTTTTTTGTGTGTAAAACCACATTCAGTTATTAAGCAGGTTTTCCATTTTTGATAGCAGCTTTGCAATATTTACAAATTTGTGCTTTGTTGCCATCAATTTCCTGTTCATAGAGAACTTTAATTCCCTCTTTCTTGCAACGTGCGCAAGTTCCGCGACCACGTGCGGGTTTATCAAGAATACCCTTACCGCGATGAGATTTTGACATAGTTCATCTCCTATACTAAATTATTCATCACTCTTTGACGATGCGGGTTCTGTATCTGCTTTTTTTGCAGAAGCCTTTTTCTTGCCTTTTTCAGCTGCTTTTGTTTCAGCTTTTTCGGCAGTTTTCTTTGCTGGTTTTGAGTCTTTCTTTTCTTTTTTGTTTTCTACATCAAGCTTGTAGTCAACTAATTCAAGAATAACCATATCAGCAGCATCGCCTTGACGAAAACCAAGTTTCAAAACGCGAGTATAACCACCTGCACGATCTTTCATTCTTGGACCAATTTCGTTAAACAACTTAGCTAAAACAATATCATCTTGAATAAAACGAGCAGCTTGACGACGGTTATGAACTGAATCAACCTTACTGCGAGTAATCAATTTTTCAGCTGCTTTACGTACTGCAAGGGCTTTTGCCTTTGTGGTTGTAATGCGTTCATATCTGAAAAGAGAAGTTACCATATTTCGAGACATTGCACGACGATGTGCAGTAGTCCGTGAAAGCGGATTAAAGCCGTTTTTATGATTCATCTGATTCTTCCTTCTGCTTTGGTAAATTTACCGCATTTTTAAGATGAGAATAATCTGTCATTCCAAGACTAAGATTCCATTCAAGAAGTTTTTCCTTAATCTCAAGCAAACTCTTTTTACCGAAATTGCGTGTCTTGGCAATATCATCTTCTGATTTACGTGTTAATTCACCAATAGTACGAATATTTGCATTCTTCAGACAGTTTGAAGAACGAACAGACAGTTCAAGTTCTTCAACCGGCGTACTAAGCAATTGCTTGATACGGTCATCACCATCATCAAGTTCATCATTTCGACTAAGCTCTGCATCATTGAAGTTAACAAAAACTGAAAAATGATCTTTTGCAATTTTTGCAGCTTCCGCCAAAGCATCGTCCGGTGCAATAGTACCGTCTGTCCAAATCTCAATAACTAACTTATCGTAATCGCTGCGCTGACCAACACGACAAGGCTCAATCGAATAATTCACTTTAGGAATCGGAGTGAAAATTGCATCCATTGGAATTGTACCAACAATTTCAATGTAATTTTCATTAACTTCGGCAGGAACATAACCTCTTCCTAAATCCACCTGAATTTCAAAAAGCAAATTTGCATTTTCCATCATAGTGAAAAGAGTGAAATCTTTAGTTAAAACCTCAAGAGCACCTTCCTTGTTGAGCATATCGCTTACAACAGTTCCCGGTCCTTTAAATTCAAACTCCAAAGTATCTTGTTCAACATCAACAGGAAGCTGTACACGAAGCTGTTTTAGACTATTGATTATTTCAAGAGTGTCTTCAACAACATTCGGTATGGTCTCAAACTCACTCGAAATTACATGACCAACACCGTCAGCGTCATAAGATGTAATGCGAACAGAAGTTATTGCATAGCCTTGAATTGACGACAACAACACTCTGCGCAGGGTATTACCTACGGTTGATCCGAAACCAGTTTCAAACGGGTATGCAGTGAACTTTCCATAATCCGGATTTGATTCAATATGTTCAAAGGTAACGCCTTTGGGTTTCTTAAATCCTTTAAGCAGGTTTTTACGGGCCATTTCAGCTCCTTATCTAGAGTAGAACTCAACAATGAGGTTTTCTTGTACAGGATAATCAATATCAGCTTTTACAGCTAAAGCAACCACCTTGCCGGTAAAATTAGCTTTATCAACTTCAAGCCAGCCTGGAACAACTCTGTTTTCATTTTTTGCAAGAATCAATTTGATTCCAGAAGATGATTTGCTTTTTTCTTTAATAGAAATAACATCACCAACTTTTACAAGATATGAAGGAATATCAACTTTTGAACCATTAACAAGAATATGTCCATGAGCTACCAACTGACGAGCTTCTTCACGAGTATTTGAAAAACCCAATCTGAAAACAACGTTGTCAAGACGGCTTTCTAAAAGCTGAAGAAGCATTTCACCTGCAACACCATGTTTTTTAGTTGCCATTACATAGTAGCGATGGAACTGTTTTTCCAAAATGCCGTAAATGAATTTTACTTTTTGCTTTTCTTTAAGCTGAATGCCATACTCAGATGCCTTTCTTCGAGTTTCTTTCTGGTTTCTTTTTGAAACTTTCCCATAACCCATTACAAGAGGATTAATCCCCAATGCTTTGCAGCGTTTCAATAAGGGTTGTGTGTTTTTTCCCATTATTCACGTTCTCCTTAATTACATGCGGCGTGTCTTTCTAGGACGACAGCCATTGTGTGGAATTGGAGTTACATCGCTAATTGATTTAACTTTTAATCCCAATGCACCTAATGAACGGACAGCCGATTCTCTACCAACGCCTGGTCCTTTCACAAACACATGTACTTCACGCAAACCATAACTTGCTGCTTTCTGCACGGCAGTTTCAGCAACAGACTGAGCTGCAAAAGGTGTCGATTTTTTTGCACCTCGGAAACCAAGTCCACCGGAAGAAGCCCAAGAAAGAGCATTTCCGTTTAAGTCGGTAATTGTTACGATTGTATTGTTGAACGTCGCCTGAATGTAAACATTACCTTCATAGACGCTTCGCTTTTCTTTTCGTTTTTTTACGATTGCCACTTCATCTACCTCCGGCTGCCATTACTTCTTCTTACCTGCAACGGTCTTTTTCTTACCTTTGCGTGTGCGAGAATTTGTACGAGTTCGCTGTCCTCGAACCGGCAAACCTTTTCTATGACGAAGACCACGATAGCTGCCAATATCCATTAAACGTTTGATATTCAAACCAATTTCAGAACGGAGACGTCCTTCAACTTTGTATTCAGATTCAATCAGCTTGCGAAGATCATTAACTTCGTCTAAAGATAAATCGTTCATCATTTTATTTGGATCAACTTTTGCTCTTTTGCAAATAGCGTCTGCAGATGAACGCCCAATACCGTAAATATAGGTCAACGAAACATTTACATGTTTGTTTGGGAGGTCAACTCCCGCAATTCGAGCCATCTAATTTACTCCTCAGCCCTGTCGTTGCTTGTGTTTTGGATTATTACAGATAATACGAACAATGCCGTTTCTCTTAATAACCTTACACTTATCACATATGGGCTTTACGCTGGTTCTTACTTTCATAAAATCCCCCTTGGATTTTGCGTCAAAGAAATGCCGGTTTCACACGCCACAATGGCAGCACCGGCATTTTTTTATTAAACACTAAATCCCAAACTTAATCTACAGGTTAACTCAAAAACTACAGACTTCTTGACCGTAATTTTCCTTTCTTTACCAATCCATCATGATGATGCATTTTCAATAGAGCTTCAACCTGACTCATTGTATCAAGATCAACGCCTACAACAATCAACAAAGATGTACCACCCATAAGCATTGAAATAGACTGCGGGAAACCAAACCAATTCTGAATTAATGTCGGAATTACCGCAATAAAAGCAAGATACAAAGAACCGGGCAGAACAAGTCGGTTCAAGACTTTCTGCATATAATCTTCTGTTTTATCAGTTCTAATTCCGGGAATCGAGCCGCCGTTTTCCCGAATCTGCTTTGCAATTTCAGTGGGGTTCAGTGTTACCTGTGTGTAGAAGTATGCAAAGAAGACAATTAACAGAATCAACAGAATGCTATACCACCAGCCTGCCGGATCAAGAAATGCAGCAAGCTTGTTCAAAAATCGGTTTGATGCAGCAAAAGAGTTTATAATCTGCAGTGGAAAAGTCAAAAACGTAGAAGCAAAAATTACCGGAATAACACCAGACGGATTGATTTTGAACGGGATATATGTACTCTGTCCGCCATACATCTTTCGTCCAACAACACGTTTTGCGTAATGAATCGGAATTTTGCGTTGTCCTTGCTGCTCCATAACTACTAAACCGATTATGGCAATAAACATAAATAATACAATTACTACAAAAACAGAGTTTATCTCATTATTTCTCATCATTCGCCAAAGCTCCCAAAGAGCTGAAGGCCAACGCGCAACAATACCGGCAAAAATCAGCATAGAAATGCCATTGCCAATACCGCGAGCAGTAATTTGATCACCCATCCAAATAGTAATCATTGTACCTGTTGTTACAGTAATAAGAGCAATTGCAGTAAATAAAAAGCGGTTGTTAATAATAATTGCATTTGGAATACTTGAAGCATAAGCAACAACCATTCCCGACTGAACCAAACATACAAAAATTGTACCTATTCTTGTCCATGCATTAAATTTCTTCTGACCGCCATCTTCTTGAACAATTTTTTTAAGAGATGGCAAGACTATCAATGCAAGCTGCATGATAATCTGTGTAGAAATATAAGGCATAACACCAAGCATAAACACAGAGAAATTTGAAAAGGCTCCGCCTGCAAAAAAATCCATGTAATCAACAAACGCATTTCCATGAGTAAGTGAATCAAAGTAAGCAGTTAAAGCTTGGGGGCTGATTCCCGGAATGGTGAGAACACTGCCCAAGCGGAAAACTGCAAGCATGATGAAAGTAAAAAATATGCGCTCGCGCAATTCCTTTACCTTTAACATATTAACTATCGGGTTGTTTGCCATTTTTCCACTTGCTCCGTTTATTCGTTAGTAACAGATACTGTTCCGCCGAGCTTCTCGATTTTTTCTTTTGCAGAAGCAGAAACCTTATCTACAGCAACAGTAAGTTTTTTGGTCAAATCTCCATCGCCAAGAACTTTTACTAACATGTTTGCTTTTTTAAGCAAACCTTTTTTGATTAATGTTTCTTTATCTACTGTTTCGCCGTTAGCAAATTTTGCTTCAAGCTGAGAAAGATTAAACACTGCATATTCTTTCTTAAAATAGTAGTTTGAGAAACCACGTTGAGCAACACGACGATAAAGAGGCATCTGACCGCCTTCAAAACCAACGTATACTTTGCCGCCGGATCGTGCCTGCTGACCTTTGTTGCCTTTTCCAGCAGTTGTACCACGCCCAGAAGATGAACCGCGACCAACAATCCGCTTCTTTTTGTTTGCACCTGCCGGTGCACTCAGATTGAAATCAGACATTATTTCATCTCCTCTACTTCAACAAGATGAGCAACTGCTTTAATTTTTCCAAGAATATCCGGAGTAGCATTTTGCTCAACTGAAGAATTAATTTTTCGTAAACCTAAACTTTTTACAGTTGCTACAACAGCAGGTTTTTGTGAGATGGTACTTCTTACCAATGTAATCTTAAGCTTTTTTACTTTTGCCATGATTAACCCCACAAATCTTTCAGAGTTTTACCTCTGTTTTTAGCAACAACTTTAGCATCCATAAGAGAATTGATTGCTTCAAAAGTTGCACGAACTACGTTTATAGACGAGCTTGACCCAAGCGATTTAGACAAAACATCTGTAACACCAACTGCTTCCATAACAGCACGCACCGGTCCACCGGCGATAATACCGGTACCAGAACATGCAGGACGAAGAAGCACTGATGAACTTTTGTATTCAGCCTGAATATCATGAGGAATTGTTCCGTTTTTAAGAGGAACAGTTATCAAATTTTTCTTGGCTCTATCAATACTCTTTCTTATAGCCTCAGAAACATCATTAGCTTTGCCAAAACCATAACCAACACGCCCTTTCTGATCTCCGACAACAGTCAAAGCAGAAAAAGACATTCTTCTACCACCTTTTACAGTTTTTGAAGTACGGTTAAGCTTTACAAGCTTTTCAATAAATTCTTTTGGCTGATCTTTATCATAATTTTTCTGGTGTTCCATATCCAACTCCTAAAATACGATACCAGCTGAACGGGCACCGTCAGCAAGAGCTTTCACTACACCATGGTAGAGATAGCCGTTTCTGTCGAAAACTACTGTAGTAATCTTCTTTTCCTTTAATCGAGCACCCATAGCTTCACCGAGTTTTGCAGCATCTTTAGTATTTGGCTTAAGTAATGCAAATTCTTTTTCGAGAGTTGAAATAGAAGCCAATGTTTTTCCAGCGTCGTCATCAATAACCTGAACATACAGATTAGAATTACTGCGTGTTACGGTCATGCGTGGGCGATCTGCTGTACCGCGAAGGTTCTTGCGGATATGAATCTTTCTCTTAAGGCGTTTTCTGTTTTTATCACTAAGTTTCCTAATCATATCGCTTTACCCTTATTTAACGCCGGATTTTCCGACTTTCCTTCTGATTGATTCGTTTTCATAGCGGATTCCTTTGCCTTTATAAGGCTCAGGTTTGCGCAAACTACGAATTTCAGCAGCAAATTCACCAACTAACTGCTTGTCAATACCGGCAATAGTTACTTTACCTTGTGCATCGGCAGTAACAGTAAGACCTTCCGGAATGAGCGCAATAAAATCTGTAGAAAAACCAAGATTCATTACAATCATATTTCCCTGTACTTCAGCACGAAAACCTACACCATTGATAATCAATGTTTTAGAAAATCCTGCTGAAACGCCGGTAACCATATTTTTAATAAGATTGCGGTACAAACCATGTGCAGCTTTTGCACTTTTTGAGTCGTCTTTACGAGCAACTTCAACATTTGAATCCGAAACCTTAACATCAACATTGTCAAATTTCTGCGAAAGCTTTCCTTTCGGACCTTCTACAGTAACAACGTTATCTTTAACGCTAATTTTTACTCCCGCTGGAATAGACACCGGAAGTTTACCAAGTCTTGACATACTTCCTCCTATTACCAAACTTTACAGAGCAACTCACCGCCAACCAATTTTTCAACAGCCTTTTTGCCGGTTGTTACGCCGATAGATGTTGAAACGATTACGGTACCATAGCCGTTGTATACACGAGGCATATCTTTATAACCAGAATATACACGACGACCGGGAGTAGAAATCTTCTGAATGCCATGAATTACAGATTTATTATCATCATCATATTTCAAAGAAACACGAATAATATTTAATCCGTCCTGACTGACTTTTTTGAAGTTTTTAATATAACCTTCGTTTTTCAGAATTTTTACAATTTCCAACTTTAACTTTGAAGTAGAAATATCAACACTTTCGTGTCCGGCCTGAGCCGCATTTCTTACCTTTGTCAGCATATCTGCAATCGGATCTGAAACGCTCATTCTATTCTCCTACCAGCTAGATTTTGTAACGCCTGGCAACAGACCTTCACTTGCTAATTTGCGAAAACAAATACGACACATTTGAAACTTGCGCAAATATCCACGAGGACGACCACAAACTTTACAGCGATTGTATTTTCTTGTGCTGTATTTTGGTGTCGCATTCGATTTAATAATCAAACATTTTTTAGCCATGAACTCCTCACTTACTTTCTGAAGGGCATGCCAAATTTGGTAAGAAGAACACGAGCATCGTTGTCAGTAGCTGCACTAGTTACGATATTGATATTCAGTCCGGCAACTCGTTCGATTTTATCAAAATCGATTTCCGGAAAGATAATCTGTTCAGTAATACCAAGAGAATAATTGCCGTGACCATCAAAACCTGTAGCTTTGATTCCGCGGAAATCCTTAACACGTGGTAACGCAACATTAACAAGACGATCGAGGAACTCATACATACGAGCGCCGCGCAATGTTACCATTACACCAACTTCATTGCCTTGTCGGAGCTTAAAGTTTGCAATAGATTTCTTAGCCTTGGTTTTTACAGCATGTTGACCGGTAATTGCCTTTATGTCTTCAGCTGCGGCATCAAGGAGTTTCTTATTTGCAAGAGCTTCGCCAACACCCATGCTTACAACAATTTTTTTAATTGAAGGAATCTGCATGATTGACTTGTAGCCTAATTCTTTTAAGAGCTCTGGGGCAATTTTGTCTTTATAGACTTTCTTAAGCCGAGGTTCGTAATTACTCATTACAGTGTGTCTCCACATTTACGGCAAACACGAAATTTCTTGTCGCCGTCGAGCTTATATCCGATTTTAGTTGGACCGCATTTTTTACATACGATCATAACATTTGAAACATGCAGCGGAGCTTCAACTTCTACAATTCCGCCGCGATCCTGTTGGCTGCGCTTTTTCATTGCTTTTTTAACAATGTTCGCTCCAGAAACAATTACTCTGTCTTTGTCGCGAATAACACGGACAATATTTCCACGTTTTCCTTTGTCTTTCCCTGCAATGATTTCAACCAAGTCGTCCTTGCGGATCTTAAACTTCTTTTCCATTGTTTATTCTCCTTACAGAACTTCCGGTGCAAGTGAAACAATCTTCATGTAATCCATATCACGAAGCTCACGAGCCACAGGGCCAAAAATACGCTTTCCCTTTGGGTTTTTATTTCCGTCAACGATAACGCAAGCATTATCATCAAAACGAATATAAGTTCCATCCGGTCTGCGGTATTCTTTTGAAATGCGAACGATAACAGCTTTTTCAACTGAACCTTTTTTAATTGTTGATGTAGGAATCGCATCCTTTACAGCAACAACGATTATGTCGCCAATACTTGCATAACGGCGGTGTGAACCACCGATAACTTTGATACACTGGACTTGTTTTGCGCCGGAGTTATCGGCGACGTTCAAATACGTCTGCATCTGAATCATAGCTTATTCTCCTTATGCTTATTTTGCCCGCTCAACAATTTCAGCAAGTCGCCAGCACTTTTCTTTTGAAATAGGACGACACTCAACAATACGAACTGTATCGCCGATATGAGCATCATTCTTTTCATCATGTGCCTTATACTTCTTGACGCGCGTTACATATTTTTTATACAGTCTGTGCAATTTTTTGGTTGTAACAGCAACAACAACAGTTTTATCCATTTTATCGCTTGTTACTCTTCCAACAAATTCACGTCTTACTGCCTTACGAACTTCTTGTTCTGCCACGGGTCAGCTCCTACTTATCCTGTCCGGCAATCTCTTTTTGCCGGATGAGCGTATTTAATGTCGCAATTTGTCTGCGCATAGTACGCTTCTGCATTGGATTATCAACGTGTCCAATAACCATCTGGAAACGAAGATCCATATACTTCTTCTTCAGCTCGTTGCGCTGGGCAACTAATTCGGAATAAGACATTTCTTTTTGTTTTGCTTTAGCCATGTTATTCCTCCTTATTGCACATCATTACTGTAAGCGATTTTAGTTTTAATCGGCAATTTACTTCCGGCAAGCTTCATAGCACCTTCAGCAACATCGCGATCAACACCGCCTACTTCAAATATAATCTGACCCGGCTTAATTACTGATACCCAGTATTCCGGAGCTCCCTTACCTTTACCCATACGAGTTTCAGCAGGTTTTTTTGTATATGGTTTGTCAGGAAAAATACGAATCCATACTTGTCCGCGACGACTCATATAACGATTAAGGGCAACACGAGCAGCTTCAAGTTGACGATTCGTCAACCAGAAAGGCTCTAAAGCAACGAGTGCTACATCACCGAAATCAAGTTCATTTCCGCGCGTGGCGTTGCCGTGAATTCTGCCACGTTGCACCTTACGGTGAATAACTCTTTTAGGACTAAGTGCCATCTACTAACTCCTTGAAGATTTAGCAGCACGTGGTGCGCGTTCTTTACGCTCAGACTTTCCGGCAGAAGACTTTTCGCCTTTAGCATCGCCTTTAGCAGAATCAGCCTTTTCAGTGCGTTCACGACGTTTTTTAAGAATCTGCCCTGCATCTTCATTTAAGTCGCGACCATAATTCATTCCATTGAAAACCCAAACCTTAACACCGATTTTACCGAATGTTGTAAGAGATTCAACAAAACCATAATCAATATCAGCCCTAAGAGTATGAAGAGGAACTCTTCCCTCTTTATGCTCTTCCGAACGAGTCATTTCAGCACCGCCAAGACGACCACTCAAACGGATTTTAATCCCTTGAGCACCGGCTTTCATCGCACTGCTTGACGCTTGTCTTAGACATTTGCGAAAAGAAGCACGTCCTGCAAGCTGACGAGCAATATTTTGTGCAATAAGAGAAGCTTTAACCTCAGCTCTTTTGATTTCTTTAATCTTAATTTGAACTTTTTTGGTTAAGCTTTTCTGAATTTCAGCACCAATCTTTTCGATTGTGGCACCTTTTACACCAATAATTACACCTGGACGAGCTGTGTGAACAACAATTGTAACACGCTGAGGATGTCTAATAATTTCAACTTCAGCAATATCTGCGTTCTTGCATTCTGGCAATTCGCTTATAAGTTTTCTGATTTTCAGATCTTCGTGAAGCAAATCAGCATACTCACGCGGATCAGCATACCAGCGCGACTGCCAAGTTTTGTTGATTCCAAGCCGCAGTCCAATCGGATTTACTTTCTGTCCCACGTTATTCCCCCGCCTTTTCAGCTACTACGACGGTAATATGACACATACGTCTAACAAGCATGTCTGCTCTACCGCGTGCGCGATACCAAACTCTTTTTAAACGAGGACCTTCGTCAACACGAACTTCCTTCACGTACAGCATATCTTCATCAAGCTTCTTATTTGCATAAAGTGCATTTGCAATAGCAGACTTCATAGTTCCACGAAGCAAACTTGCACCTTTTTGCGGCATATTCTCAAGAATTGCCATAGCCTCTGAACAGGTCTTCCGTTTAACTACATTAGCTACAGGACGAACCTTTGTAGGTGATGCAATAAGGAATTTCGTAGTGGCTTTATAGTTATTTGTTTCAGCCATCATATCCACCTATTTACCAGCTTTTTTGTCTGAACCGCCATGACCGCGAAAATTACGTGTAGGAGCAAATTCGCCGAGCTTATGACCGACGAGATTTTCCGTTACGTACACAGGCACCCATGACTTACCGTTATACACAGAAATGGTATTTCCAACCATATCAGGTATAATTGTCGAGCAGCGAGAATATGTTTTAATCATTTTTCGCTCACTCGCTTTGTTCATTTCATTAACCTTTTTAAGAAGGCTCTTTTCAATAAAAGGACCTTTTTTAACAGATCTTGACACGGTTAACTCCTACACAACTATTTCTTGCGTCTCGTGACAATAAATTTGCCAGAAACTTTGCGCTTACTTCGTGTCTTGTATCCACGACAAGGCTGCCCCCACGGAGTAACCGGGTTACGACCTTTACCAGCGCCTTCACCACCACCAAGCGGATGATCAACAGGGTTCATAGCCATACCTCGAACTGCAGGTCTAACACCCCGCCATCTTGCACGCCCAGCTTTTCCAAGACTGGTGTTCATGTGGTCTTCATTACCGACAACACCAATAGTTGCATAACACTTTTTGTGAACTTTACGCAATTCACTTGAAGGAAGACGAATAATTACATATTCACCTTCTTTTGCCGCGACAAGTGCACTTGCTCCGGCGGAACGAACAAGTTGTCCGCCTCGTCCGAGTGTCAATTCAATATTATGAACAGTAAAACCAACAGGAATCGCTTCTAACGGCAAAGCATTTCCAATTTCAGGAGCAGCATTTTCTCCTGAAAGAATTTTCTGTCCAACTTGCAAACCTTTCGGTGCAATGATATAACGCTTATCACCATCAGCATAAAAAACAAGAGCAATGTTTGCACTTCTGTTTGGATCATATTCTATAGAATGAACTGTTCCAGGAATTCCGTGCTTGTTTCTCTTAAAATCTATCTCACGATATTTGCGTTTATGACCACCGCCCTGATGACGTACAGATATACGCCCACCAGCACCGCGTCCACCTTTTGATTTTAAACCATATGTCAAACTTTTCTTCGGTTTATCACTGGTTATTTCATCTCTGCGAAGATCGATTCGTGTTCGAGTTCCCGCAGTTACCGGCTTATACATTTTTAGAGCCATTAGGTTCCCCTTATACCACGTCGAGTTTATACACCCTCGAACACTTTAATTGATTCGCCAGGTGCTAACTTGACGATTGCCTTTTTCCAACTTGAAGTTTTTCCAGGTTTATAACGAACCCTTTTAACTTTTCCGTCAACATTCATAACTGTGCAATCAACGACTTTTACATTAAAAAGACGACGAACTGCTTCTTTAATTTCAATTTTGCTAGCATCAGGATGTACTTTAAAAACATATTTTCCTTCTTCACGAAGCAAAGTTGATTTCTCTGTCATTACAGGCTCAATAAGAATATCTTCGTAATTCATTATTCAGCTCCTTCTTCAGCCTTGTAAAAATCAGCGAGATTTTTTGCAGCTGTTTCAAGCATAACAATCTTCTTTCCATAGAACAAATCATGCGCACGAAGTCTGTTATACGAGAGAAATGAAACAGTAGGAATATTTCGACCAGCTTGTTTAATTTTTGCATCATCATCTTTAAGAACAATAACTGTTCTCTCATCTTTTCCGAAGTTGCTTAAAATTTTTACAAGATCTTTGGTTTTTCCGCTTGCAACAGTAAAATCTTCAACTATTGTAAGTCTATCTGACTGAGCTTTTAAGCTCAAAATTGACTTCATTGCCAAACGTTTTACTTTTTTTGGCAAAGTATAGCTAAAATCCCTTGGTTTTGGTCCAAAAATAACACCGCCGCCTCTAAGAAGTGGAGATTTTTTATCACCACGACGAGCGTTGCCAGTACCCTTCTGTTTGTACGGTTTAGCATTGCTGCCACGAACCTCTGCACGACCTTTTGTACATGCAGTACCAACACGTTTGTTGGCTAATTCATTATTGATGGCATAATAGATAACATCTTCATTGACCGGAAGCCCGAACACGGTATCATCAAGAGCAATCGTTCTAAGTTCTTTGCCATCGACTGAATAGACTTTCTTTTCCATTGTCCTCTCCTGTCGTTAGGATTTCTTAACCGCAGACTTGATGATCAGCGCACAGTCTTTATTCCCGGGCACAGACCCACGAACCATCATTACTTTCATTTCAGGATCAATCTTAACGATTTTCAGATTCTGAACAGTTACACGCTCACGACCTGCACGGCCTGGCATTTTAACGTTCTTAAAACTTCTTCCTGGTGAAGTACACTGTCCTGTACCACCCGCTTCACGATGAAACTTAGAGCCATGTGTAGCACGACCTCCATGGAATCCCCATCGCTTCATAACGCCTTGAAAGCCTTTTCCTTTTGAAGTAGCAGTTACGTCGAGATAACGCACTGACTCAAAAAGCTCAACACCAATTTGATCACCAACTTTCACTTCGCCTTCAAAATCACGAAATTCTTTAAGCTGCTGCTTTGGTGCAATTCCTTCTGGAAACTGACCAGCATAAGGTTTCTTGATTTGTGATCTTTTCTTATCACCAAGACCTAGAACAACTGCGTCATATCCAAAAGTTTCTTTGTCTTTAAGTGCTACAACCGTATTAGGCTCGACGTGGATCACGGTAACAGGTATCAAGTTACCGTTTTCGTCAAAAACCTGGGTCATACCCACTTTTTTTGCAATCAGACCTTTCATTCTGACATTTTCTCCTTGAGAATAACTTTCGTCATTCTCTCATTCAGCCGCCATCTTCTGATCCTGAAGACCGTACTGTTCTTTTTAATTTTCAGCACTAAGTGCTTATTGTTTAATTTCTACATCAACACCAGCAGGCAACTCAAGCTTCATTAATGAGTCCATTACGTCTGATGAAGGCTCAATAATGTCAATAAGGCGCTTATGTGTTCTCATTTCAAACTGCTCACGCGATTTTTTATTTACGTGAGGAGAACGCAAAACAGTTACCTTATTAATTCGAGCAGGAAGCGGAATTGGGCCTGAAACCTTTGCACCTGCTTTTTGCACTGTCTGCACGATAGCTTTTGCACTCTGATCGATTAACTCTACATCAAAAGCACGAAGTCTGACACGAATTTTTTCGGTCGCCATGTTTCCTCCTGAGTCTGAAACAGAGCTTTACGCCCAATTTCAGACCCAAATCTAATTTACTTTTTAACTTCAGTTACCTGACCAGAAGCAACAGTTCGTCCACCCTCGCGAACAGCGAACTTAAGACCTTTGTCCATAGCAACAGGATAAATCAATTCACCAAGAATTTTAGTATTGTCGCCTGGCTTAACCATGTCAACACCTTCCGGAAGAGTGATTGTACCTGTAATATCTGTAGTTCTGAAATAAAACTGCGGACGATAACCTGTAAAGAATGGAGAGTGACGTCCACCTTCTTCCTGTGAAAGAACGTAAATCTGACCTTCAAATTTTGTATGTGGAAGAATTGCTCCCGGTTTTGAAAGAACTTGTCCACGTTCAACACTGTTTTTATCAACACCGCGAAGAAGAAGACCAACGTTATCACCTGCCTGACCTTGATCCAACAATTTGTTGAACATTTCAATACCAGTAACAACAGTTTTTGCTGTAGGTTTAATACCAACAATTTCAACTTCTTCGTTCATGTTAATAGAACCGCATTCAATACGTCCTGTTACTACAGTACCACGTCCTGAAATTGTAAATACGTCTTCAATAGGCATTAAGAACGGCTTATCTTTATCACGTACAGGGTCATCAAAATATGTATCCATAACTTCAAGCAATTCATCAATACATTTTGTATCATCAGCAGAGGCGTTTTCAGCCAAAGCGTTAAATGCTGAACCTTTGACGATTGGTGTATCACGCGGGAAGTTATATGATTCAAGAAGATCACGAACTTCTTCTTCAACCAACTCAAGAAGATCCGGATCATCTAACAAGTCAATCTTGTTTAAGAACACGATAATCTTTGGAACACCAACCTGACGAGCAAGAAGAACATGTTCTCGTGTCTGTGGCATAACAGAATCCGGAGCAGAAACAACAAGAATAGCTCCGTCCATCTGTGCAGCACCAGTAATCATGTTTTTAACATAGTCCGCATGTCCTGGGCAGTCGATATGAGCATAGTGACGTTTGTTCGACTGATACTCAAGGTGGCGTGTATTAATAGTAATACCGCGGTCTTTCTCCTCTGGAGCATTGTCAATTTCATCATACTTCAGAGCCTTGTCGCCATATTTTTTAGCGCAGTGATTTGTGATTGCCGCTGAAAGAGTTGTCTTACCATGGTCAACGTGACCAATAGTTCCAACGTTCATGTGCGGCTTCGTTCTCTCGAACTTTTCCTTTGCCATTTGATCCTCCTTAACAGATAAAGGCAATCGCATTAAATTTTTATGTGATGTATTTTTAAGATTTTCCACTTATGGAAACAATCTATCACACATATACCAGTAGAAATTTGATGGGAGATTAAAAGATGGAACTGCCGCATTTTGCGGATTTTCTTGCATACTGATCCATAATTTCGAATCAGTTCGCTCGGAACCACCTATCATCATCAAATTGCATTTAATGACCGGTTTGGCATCCAAGAGCCTGTACACACATTGGTGCAATCAAAACCCTTAATGACCAACTTTTGCAGTTGCTGCCAACGGCAGGTAACTTCTTCATCAAGGGCGACGATACCTGATTATAAAATCTTTACGGTATTCGTCCTGCGATATAACGCTTTGACTCTCAAAGAACCTGAGTTTTCACACAT
>Ga0116233_1202767_pt1 | contig 16131 bp, 32 predicted proteins | sample BioSIPRNA_2_FD_89647 | JGI IMG/M metagenome (GOLD analysis project Ga0116233, IMG submission 89647) | Anaerobic biogas reactor microbial communites from Washington, USA - Biogas_R1_B SIP RNA (Metagenome Metatranscriptome) | ecosystem: Engineered > Bioreactor > Anaerobic > Unclassified | place...
AGTGGCAAACTTACCGGCGGGCACCGAGATGATTATGCCTGGCGATAACGTCAAAATGACGATTGAGTTAATTACCCCGATTGCAATGGAAGAAGGCTTACGGTTCGCCATCCGTGAAGGTGGCCGCACCGTCGGCGCCGGTGTGGTTACCAAGGTTATTGAATAATTAATGCGGGCGGGCATGCTTGCTGAGAAATAATGGGTATGCCCGTTTCAATAATGATTTGGCTTGATATAATATTAAGCCTTCACTAAGAGGAGGGAACGATTATGGCCACTCAGAAAATCCGAATCCGCCTTAAGGCGTTTGATCATAAATTGCTTGACCAATCAGCGGAGAAGATTGTAGAGACGGCGAAAAGGACGGGCGCATATGTGTCTGGGCCAATTCCACTTCCAACCGAAAAAAACATCTATACTATTCTCCGGTCGGTTCATGTTGATAAGGACTCTCGAGAACAGTTTGAAATGCGGACTCATAAAAGGCTAATCGATATTTTAGACCCCAGTTCCAAAACGGTTGATGCCTTAATGAGGCTAGATCTTCCGGCTGGCGTTGATATTGAGATTAAGCTCTAATAATACTGGGTTTCTAGTAAGGAGGTGTCAGAAATGGCCAAAGGTATTTTAGGTAAGAAAGTCGGAATGACACAAATTTTTAGCCCTGAAGGACAAGCGATTCCGGTTACGGTTGTTGAGGTTGGACCGTGTTTGGTAGTCCAAAAGAAATCAGTCGCTACCGATGGATATGATGCTATTCAACTTGGTTTTGCCGAGAAAAAAGAGCGTTTAGTTAATAAACCGATGAAGGGTCATTTCAATAAAGCCGGAGTTAAATCATTGCGGTTTCTCCGAGAGATTCGGGTGGATTCCGGTGAGAATTATGATCTTGGTCAAGAAATCAAGGCAGATGTTTTCAATGAAGGTGAATTTGTTGATATCACCGGGACTTCTAAAGGCAAAGGCTTTGCCGGTGTCATTAAACGGTGGAATTTCAACCGAGCTGCCATGACTCACGGCTCAATGTATCACCGCCGCCCCGGTTCGCTCGGCGCAACTGATCCGGCCCGGGTATTTAAAGGCAGAAAACTTCCTGGGCGTTTGGGCGGTGAAAGAACTACGGTTCAAGGCTTACAGGTCGCTAAAGTTGACCCTGAGCGGAATCTATTGTTAATTAAAGGATCAATACCTGGTGCTAACGGTTCTTTTGTGGTCATCAAAGAGACCGTAATCCGTGCTAAAGGAAATAAATAACTGATTTCAGTTTGTAACGAGGAGGAAAAACGATGCCGACCGTACCTGTTTATAATATTAAAGGCTCACAGGTAGGCGAAATCACCTTAAACGATCAGGTTTTTGGCGCAAAGGTCAATAAGGCCTTGTTGCATGAGGCTGTTACCATGCAATTGGCGTCACGGCGGCTTGGTACTGTGGCTGTTAAAACTAGGTCCATGGTAAAAGGCGGTGGTCATAAACCTTGGCGTCAAAAAGGAACCGGCCAGGCTAGACATGGCACCCGGCGTTCACCAATATGGACCGGTGGCGGAATTGTCTTTGGTCCGATGTCTCGCGATTATAAATACAATTTACCCAAGAAAGCGCGTCGCCAAGCATTAAGGTCCGCTTTATCAGCCAAAGTAGAAGCCGGTGAATTGATTGTGGTTGATTCCCTACCGATTTCGGAACCAAAAACTAAAACAATGGTAAGTATCTTAGAAAAATTAAAAGCCAATAAAGCAATTATTGTTACTGTAGAACATGAGGATTTCGTTGATAAATCGGCGAGAAACATTCCCGGTGTGATTACATTAACTAGCGAAGGCATTAATGTCTATGATATTCTAGCCCATGATCATTTGGTAATCACCAAAGATGCCGTAAGTAAGGTAGAGGAGGCGTTGGCGTAATGGAAGCGAGAGATCTTGTCAAACGCCCGTTAATAACTGAAAAAACTACCACACTAATGGAAGAAAACAAATACTGCTTTTTGGTCGATCCTAAAGCGAACAAAACCCAGATCAAACAAGCGATCGAAGAAATCTTTAAAGTTAAAGTGAAAACAGTTAACACTTTTAACCGTTTAGGAAAGATCAAGAGAATGGGACGTAATGAAGGCCGTCGGCCCAGTTGGAAACGGGCGATTGTTACTTTGGAAGCCGGTAGCCGAATTGAGTTCTTTGAAGGAACGTAATAGTATTAGTCAGGACATAGAAAAGCTATGGCCAGTCGTAAGGAACCAGTTTATCTGAGCTAGATTACGAATTCGATAGGCCAGAGTAGATACTTTATCATTAAAGAAAGTTGGGAGGTCAGGAAGATGCCGGTAAGAAAATACCAGCCAACCTCGCCTGGCAGAAGATTTATGACGGTCTCCGATTTTAAGGAGATCACCAAAAAAGTACCGGAAAAATCTTTATTGGAACCTTTATCATCTAAAGGTGGACGTAATTCTTCCGGGAAAACGACTATCCGACACCGTGGCGGCGGTCATAAACGAATGTATCGCGTTATCGATTTTAAAAGGGATAAATTTGATATTCCCGCTAAAGTTGCAGCTATTGAATATGACCCTAACCGTTCAGCCAGAATTGCGCTTTTGCATTATCTTGACGGAGAAAAACGCTATATTTTAGCCCCTTTAGGATTGAATGTCGGTGATATGGTGTTAGCCGGTCCTAATGCGGATATTAAACCCGGAAATGCTTTACCGCTTACTAATATTCCGGTTGGAACGATTATTCATAATATCGAACTGAAGCGAAATAGTGGTGGGCAATTGGTACGAACTGCTGGTGCAGGGGCGCAGTTAATGGCTAAAGAAGGCAATTATGCTAATATTAGGCTCCCATCGGGCGAAATGCGTCTAGTCCCAGTGAACTGTATGGCTACCATCGGTCAAGTGGGAAATGTCGAACATGAGAATATTTCTAGTGGTAAAGCAGGACGCTCTCGTTGGAAAGGTTTTAAGCCTTCCAACCGCGGTGTAGTTATGAATCCGGTTGATCATCCTCACGGAGGTGGAGAAGGTCGTTCTCCGATCGGTAGGAATCCGGTTACTCCTTGGGGTAAACCGGCATTGGGACACCGCACCCGTAAGCATAAAGCCTCTGACCGCTTGATTGTCAAACGGCGCGGGAAATAGGCGTAAGGAGTTAGGAGGGGAACAAAAGTGTCACGTTCATTGAAAAAAGGTCCGTTTATCGAAATTAGTCTTTTAAAAAAGATTACGGATATGAACTCCAAAAGTGAGAAGAAAGTAATAAAATCATGGTCCAGGAGATCCACAATTTTTCCTGAGATGGTAGGACATACAATTGCCATTCATGACGGCAGAAAGCATGTTCCGATTTATATCACCGAAGATATGGTCGGACATAAATTGGGGGAATTTGCTCCTACCCGTACTTTCCGTGGTCATGGTCACTCGGAAAAAACTACAGGCGTAAAATGATTTTTACCTGGATTTAGCGGGAGGGATATATTTTGAATGCTAAAGCAGTAGTTCGTTTCTCGCGGATAGCTCCCCGAAAAGCCCGGCAAGTGATCGATATGATTCGAGGGAAAAAGGTGGGGGACGCGCAAACTATTTTGAAGTTTACACCAAGATTTGCTGCAGAAATCATCAGTAAAGTATTAAATTCGGCGATTGCCAATGCCGAAAACAATCACAAAATGAACCGGGATAATTTGTACGTTTCCGAAGCTTATGTTGATCAAGGCCCGACCATGAAAAGATTCATGCCTAGGGCCCAAGGTCGTGCTTCGGCAATTCATAAGAAGACCAGTCATATTACGATTGTTGTGGCGGAGAAGGAGGGCTAAAATGGGTCAGAAGGTCCATCCCATCGGATTTAGAGTAGGAGTTATTAAGGATTGGGACGGTCGTTGGTTTGCCAAAAAGCAAGAATACGCCAACCTGATCCTGGAAGACGTAAAAATTCGAAATTATGTTAAGAAACGTCTTTACGCTTCAGGAGTTGCTAAAATTGAGATTGAAAGAGCTGCCAATCGGCTTAAAGTTACCATTCACACCGCGAGACCCGGAATGGTAATTGGTCGGCAGGGAACTGAAGTTGAATTGATTCGGAAAGAAATTGAGAAGTTTTCCGGCAAGCAAGTCCAATTAAATATCGCTGAAGTTAAAGTACCGGAGTTAACTGCTCAATTAGTGGCTGAAAACATTGGGTTTCAACTCGAACGGCGGGTATCGTTCCGACGTACCATGAAACAAGCTATCGGTCGGGCAATGAAATTAGGTGCTCAAGGTGTCAAAGTCTCATGTAGCGGTCGGTTAATGGGCGCTGAAATTGCCAGAACCGAAGGGTATAGTGAAGGAAAAGTACCGCTTCATACTTTAAGAGCGGATATTGATTATGGTTTTGCCGAAGCTAATACTACCTACGGTAAGATTGGCGTTAAAGTATGGATTTACAAAGGCGAAATCCTCCCGGCTAAGAAACGGGTTAAAGCGAAAGCTGAAGGAGGAGTTTGAAATGTTAGTGCCAAAACGAGTTAAATACCGTAAGTTACACCGTGGCCGGATGAAAGGTAAGGCTATTAGAGGATCCCAGTTGATTCATGGGGATTATGGCCTACAAGCTATGGAACCCGGTTGGATAACCAACGTTCAAATCGAAGCGGCCCGTATCGCCTTAACCAGACACATTAAAAGAGGCGGTAAAGTTTGGATTAAAATTTTCCCAGACAAATCAGTTACGGCTAAACCTGCTGAGACCCGTATGGGTAGTGGAAAGGGTTCTCCGGAACACTGGGTTGCCGTAGTAAAACCAGGCCGGGTTTTATTTGAAGTTACCGGAGTCGAGGAACAAATAGCCCGTGAAGCTATTCAACTGGCTGCTCATAAACTTCCGATCAAATGTAAGATCATAACAAGAGAGGAAGCGGGTGGAGAAGTCCATGAAAAGTAAAGAAGTTAGAGAAATGACAATTGATGAATTACAAAAACAATTAGTGAGCCTTAAAGAAGAGTTATTTAATTTACGTTTTCAACTGGCTACCGGACAATTGGATAATCCAATGAGGGTTAGAGATGTTCGCAAAAGTATCGCTCGCGTTAAAACTGTCTTGCATGAACATGAACTAAAAGCGGGTCAGGCTTGATTGACCGGTGTCGGAAGGAGGATTTATAATGAGTGATCGCGCTCTTCGTAAAACTAGGATAGGTATGGTCGTTAGTGACAAAATGGAAAAGACAGTGGTAGTCGCTGTTCAACGACTGGTCAGGCACCCGCTTTATGGCAGGATTGTCAAACTTACCAGCAAGATTAAAGCTCATGACGAGGCTAACGAATGTAAAGTCGGGGACAAAGTAAAAGTAATGGAAACTCGTCCTCTTAGTAAGGATAAGAGATGGCGTGTGGTTAATATCATTGATAAAGCAAAATAATTTCGTGAAAGGAGGTACCGGCCGTGGTTCAATCAGAGAGTTATTTAAATGTCGCAGACAACTCCGGAGCGAAAAAAGTTATGTGCATTAAAGTTTTAGGCGGCTCAAAAAAACGATATGCCAGGGTTGGGGACCTGATTATTGCGGTTGTTAAAGATGCTTTACCTCTCACCGCTGCTAGAAAAAGCACTGGAATAGCCGGTGTTAAAAAAGGCGATGTGGTGAAAGCAGTCGTCGTCCGTACTGTTAAGGAAACTAGGAGACCGGACGGTTCATATATCAGGTTTGATGATAACGCTGCTGTAATCTTAAATGACCAAATGAATCCCAGAGGGACACGTATCTTTGGGCCGGTTGCTCGTGAGCTTCGCGACAAGAATTTTATGAAGATCGTATCATTAGCCCCTGAAGTTTTGTAATGGCCCGAGAGGAGGATTTAAATGTCAGTCCGCAATTTAAAAAAAGGCGATGAAGTTGTCGTTATCTCCGGTAAAAACAAAAGCCGACGTGGAAAAATTCAAAGAGTTTTACCTGATATTGAGGCGGTTATCGTTGAAGGTATAAATTTGGCTAAGAAGCATGCCAAACCTACCCAAAATAACCCTCAGGGCGGAGTAATCGATAAATCTTTACCGCTACGAACTTCTAAAGTTATGGTAGTATGTTCAGGGTGCAATCAACCGACTCGACTGCGTAGAGAACGGGCAGTAGATGGTGGGGTTGTTAGAATTTGCCGTAACTGCGGTAAAACTTTGGATTAGTAATGGAGGGAGGTGCGACCAGTGTCGCGGCTTAAACAGAAATACAAAAAAGAAGTAGTACCCGGTTTAAAGAGCCGATTCGGATATTCGAATGTAATGGAAATCCCGGAAATCAAGAAAGTAGTTATTAATATGGGGGTCGGCGATGCCACTCAAGACGCGAAGGCTATTGATTCGGCAGTCAACGATTTGATTGCAATTTCCGGTCAAAAACCAGTTGTGACTAAAGCGAAAAAGTCGATCGCCGCTTTCAAGGTAAGAGCTGGTATGCCGGTCGGGTGTAAAGTAACCCTTAGGGGTAAAAGAATGTATTATTTTCTTGATAAATTGTTTAATATCGCCTTACCGAGGATTAGGGATTTTAGAGGTACATCTTCGAAATCATTCGACGGTAGGGGCAATTATACGCTGGGAGTTCGCGATCAATTAATCTTTCCGGAAATCAACTATGATAAAGTAGATAAATTAAGAGGAATGGATATTGTGATCGTAACCTCTGCAAAAAATGATGAAGAAGCTTTGGAACTTTTGAAGTTAATGGGAATGCCCTTTAGGGCTTAACCAAAAGGAGGGTTAAAAATGGCGAAGACTTCGATGGTTATCAGATCGAAACGCACCCCTAAATTTACGGTCCGACGGCATAACCGCTGTCAAATTTGTGGTCGTCCTCATGCCTATATGCGTAAATTTGGAATGTGCCGGATCTGCTTCCGTAAATTAGCCCACCGTGGTGAGCTTCCAGGCATAACTAAAGCTAGTTGGTAATTTATTTTAAATAGGATTATGTTTAGTGCTGGGTCTTTCGTTTATGAAAGGAGGTTCTTTAAATGGTTATGACTGATCCAATCGCCGATATGTTAACCCGGATTCGTAATGCGTCTACTGCAAGGGATAAAACGGTTGAAATTCCTTTTTCCAAGGTCAAACAAGAATTGGCAAAAATATTTAAAGAAGAAGGTTATATTTTAGACCAAGAGTTTGTTGATAACGGTAAACAAGGGACGCTTCGGGTTCATCTAAAATATGTGGGTAAGGAAAATGCAATCTCGGGTCTTAAGAGAATCAGTAAACCCGGTTTAAGGGTTTATGCTCAAAAAGATGAGATTCCTAAGGTTTTAGGCGGTTTGGGAATTGCAGTATTATCTACATCCAAAGGAATTATGACTGACCGTAAAGCCCGTGTCGAAGGGGTCGGCGGTGAAGTTATTTGTTATTTATGGTAAGATTACAATCAATGAATAGTGAGCAGTAATTAGTGACTTTCAGATTGATAAGTGTTTACTGTTAACTGACAACTGATAAAGATCGGGGGTGTTATTAATGTCTCGTATTGGACGAAAACCTATTACTATACCCCAGGGAGTACAAGTCGATATTTTGGGAAATACTGTTAAGGTTAAGGGTCCCAAAGGGGAACTACAACAAGTTGTTCATCCCGAGATGAAAATATCTCAAGATAACGGTATTATTAATGTAGAGCGGCCTTCTGATCAAAAGGAACATCGTTCTTTACACGGTTTGACTCGGACTTTAGTTTTCAATATGATCAACGGTGTAACTAATGGTTATACAAAAGCCCTGGATATTAACGGTGTAGGATACCGCGCTGCTAAACAAGGAAATAATTTGGTCCTAACAATGGGTTATTCCCATCCGGTAGAAATTCAACCGTTACCGGGAATTGAGTTTGATGTTCCCGCTCCCAATAAAATTATGGTCAAGGGAATTGACAAACAGATTGTAGGTCAAATGGCTGCTGAAATAAGGGCCGTACGGGAACCTGAGCCTTATAAGGGTAAAGGTATCAAATATGAATCCGAAATAATCCGGAGAAAAGCCGGTAAAGCGGGCAAAGCCGCTAAGAAATAGGATTCGGGAAGGGAGTGACTGAAAATGTTCCATAGACCCGATCGCCGTGTCGCTAGATTACGTCGTCACGTGCGTTTGCGCAAAAAGATTTCCGGAACCACCGAACGTCCAAGATTAAGTGTGTTCCGCAGTTTAAATCATATATATGCTCAATTAATCGATGATTCAAACGGAACAACCATAATGACTGCTTCAACCGTTGACCCTGAGGTGAAATCGAAATTAAAGGGTAAATGTGGAAATATTAATGCAGCAAAAGCCGTTGGAAATGCTATTGGTCAAAAAGCGATAGCTAAAGGGATTAAACAGGTTGTTTTTGACCGAGGTGGTCAGATTTATCACGGCCGGGTAAAAGCCTTGGCGGAAGCTGCTAGAGAAAGTGGTCTGGAATTTTAGGCAAGGGGTGAAAATTAGATGAAACGTATCGACCCTACACAACTGGAATTAACCGAAAGAGTTGTTCATATCAATCGGGTCGCCAAAGTTGTTAAAGGTGGTAGAAGATTCAGTTTCAGCGCTTTGGTAGTTGTCGGCGACGGTAAAGGACATGTCGGAACTGGTCTTGGTAAAGCTGCTGAAGTACCGGAAGCGATTCGTAAAGGTATTGAAGATGCAAAAAAGAATTTGATCGAAGTTCCAATGAAAGGCACTTCTATTCCACACCAAATTGAAGGAATTTTTGGAGCTGGAAAAGTCCTTTTGAAACCTGCCGCTCCTGGTACTGGAGTTATCGCAGGCGGACCGGTTCGTGCGGTTTTAGAATCAGCCGGTATTAGGGATATTTTAACTAAATCCCTTGGTTCGGCTAATGCAATAAATGTTGTTAACGCCACGATCACCGGATTAAAGGGTCTTAAGAAAGCAGAACAAGTTGCTGCGACCCGCGGCAAAACCGTAGAAGAGATCCTCGGTTAGGAGGGGAGTTTAATGCCAAGAAAAAAAAGCGATGGCAAAATGATTCAAATAACTTGGAAAAACAGTGCTATTGGTCGTACCCAAGTCCAAAAAGATACTATTAAAGCTTTAGGTTTTAAAAGACTAAATCAAACCATAGAGAAACCGGATAACCCGGCTATCCGTGGCATGATTAAATCGGTCGAACATTTAGTCGAAGTAATAGAGGCGTAGGGGGTATCCTCTGATGAAATTATATGATTTGCAACCAGCTGAAGGGGCCAAAAAAACCCCGAAGCGCATTGGCCGGGGAATAGGCTCCGGTATGGGCAAAACCTCCACCAAAGGACATAAAGGCCAAAAAGCCCGATCCGGTGGTGGTAAAGGACCTGCATTTGAAGGCGGTCAAACCCCGCTTCAACGCAGACTACCAAAACGCGGTTTTACTAATAAGTTCAAACGTGAATGGGTTGAGGTCAACTTGGATAAGCTAAATCTTTTCGATAATGGTACCGAAGTGACACCGGATGTATTGTTGGAAAAGGGCATTATTAAAAAGAAAGCTGATGGAGTTAAGATTTTGGGTAATGGTGAAGTTACCAAGAAATTAACTGTTAAAAGTAATGGATTTAGTAAATCGGCAATTGCTAAGATTGAAAAAGCCGGTGGTAAAGCGGAGGTGATTTAATTGCTGGAAGCGATTAAAACCGCTTTTAAACTTCCTGATTTAAGGAAGAAAATTTTTTGGACCCTGGCTCTAATAGGTATTTTCCGGTTGGGAGCGCATATCCCAGTTCCGGGACCGTGGGATCCTCAAGGTTTGGCTAATATTTTTGGTGGAGACAACAATCTTTTCGGTCTTCTGGATCTAATGGCCGGTGGTGCTCTCCGGAAAATGTCGGTCTTTGCAATGAGCGTTAGTCCGTATATTACATCGTCTATCATTTTGAACCTTTTGACTATGGTCATTCCCAAATTGGAAGCTTTGGCCAAAGAAGGCGTTGAGGGACGAAAAATTATTTCGCAATATACCAGATATGGTACGGTAATCTTAGCGCTTATTCAGGGTTCGGCAATGGCCTTGAGTTTAAGAGGGGCTTTATTGAACCCGACCACTTGGGACTTTGTCTTAATTATCTCGACTTTAATTACTGGTTCCGTTTTCCTGATGTGGTTAGGCGAAGTTCTTTCTGAACGCGGTATCGGTAATGGAATATCCATGATTATCTTTGCCGGTATTGTCGGCCAACTCATACCAAGCGCCATTACTACCTTAAGCACAGTCAGTTCAAAAGGGGTAGGGACTTCTTTCATAAGTATCATTGCCTTTGCTATTTTAGGGGTACTGATCGTCGCCGGAGTAGTATTCGTAACTCAGGGCGAACGTAAAATTCCGGTCCAATATGCAAAAAGAGTAGTAGGTCGTCGTATGTACGGTGGAGGTTCAACTTTCTTACCGATGAAGGTTAATCAAGCCGGTGTGATTCCAATCATTTTTGCATCGTCGTTATTAGCTTTTCCACCGACTTTGGGGCAATGGCTACCAAATACACATTGGTTGTATAAGTTTTTATTGGTATTTTATCCGGGACGAGGATTATATTTATTCTTATATGCCGTATTGATTTTTGTTTTCACTTATTTCTACACGGCTGTAACTTTTAATCCTTTGGAAGTATCCAATAATATGAAGAAATATGGCGGATTTATTCCTGGGATTAGGCCGGGAAAACCTACCGCCGAATATTTGGATCGGGTATTAACCAGAATAACTTTGGCCGGAGCTCTCTTTTTAACTATTGTATCACTATTACCGTATTTATTTGATTATATTCCTGCATTTAGAGGTATGCAAATTCAATTCGGTGGTACAGGTCTATTAATTGCGGTGGGCGTTGCGATTGACCTTATGAAACAAATTGAAGCTCAACTTCTGATGAGACAATACGAAGGATTTCTTAAATAGGAGGGCAATTGATGAATTTAATTCTTCTAGGCCCTCCGGGCGCCGGTAAGGGTACTCAAGCGGAACTGATTATTGAACGGTTTAACATTCCTCATATTTCAACCGGCGATATTTTTCGAGCCGCGATCAAAGAAGGAACTCCGCTGGGAGTAAAAGCCAAAGAATATTTGGATAGCGGGCAATTAGTGCCGGATGAAATTGTAGTCGGAATTGTTCAGGAACGTCTAAAACAAAATGATTGTAAAAGCGGTTTTTTGCTTGACGGATTTCCGCGGACCATCCCTCAGGCAGATGTCCTGGGAGAGTTTTTAAAAGGATTAAAACAAAACATTACCGCGGTTATCAATATTGAAGTTGATTTTGAAGTATTAATGGCTAGAATTACCGGGAGAAGGTTATGCCGAAATTGCGGCGCCGTATATCATATTCAAAATAAGCGTGAGAAGACCGAAGGAGTTTGTGATCATTGCGGCGGTGAAATTTATCAACGGGATGACGACCTACCGGAGACCGTAAAAAAACGACTTCAAGTTTATCAAAATCAAACCGAACCTTTGATCAGTTATTATAGTGAAAAGCAAATCTTGAAAAGTTTTGACGGGCAAGAACCAATTGCGGTTTTATTTCAAAAAATATGCGATGCTTTGGAAGGGTAGGCAATAGGAATGGTCATTCTCAAATCCTCTTCTGAAATTGCGGTCATGAGGGTTGCTGGAAGTATAGTGGCTGCCGTGCTCGAGGAGTTGAGAAGTATGGCGCGCCCGGGAATTCAATTAAACCAACTTGACCGGAGAGCTGAAGAACTTACTGAAAGCTTTGGAGCAATCCCGGCTTTTAAAGGTTATAATGGGTTTCCAGCTTCTCTCTGCGCATCGGTCAATGAGGAAGTGGTTCACGGTATACCGGGAAATCGCAGCTTAAAATCGGGAGATATTATTGGCTTAGATTTCGGGGTAATTTATCAAGATTTTTATGCTGATTCGGCAATTACAGTTCCTATTGGGGAGATTTCATTGGAAACAGAGAAGTTACTTCGAGTTACCAAGGAGGCTCTTTTCAAGGGGATTGACAAAGCCAGAAACAGTAATAGGCTATATGATATTTCCCGAGCTATTCAAGAATATGTTGAAATTAACGGGTTCTCGGTAGTCAGAGATTTCGTCGGGCACGGAATTGGGCGGAAAATGCACGAATCACCACAAATTCCAAACTTTGTAGGAAATGATTACAATCCCAAACTAAAACCTGGCATGACTTTGGCAATAGAACCGATGGTTAATGAGGGTGGTTTTGAGGTTGAAGTTGATTTCAAAGATAATTGGACGGTCCGGACCAATGATCGGAAGTATTCAGCCCATTTTGAACATACCGTTGCCATAACCGATGGGGAACCGGATATCTTGACTCTCTATCGACCGGAGCTTTTACCGAAATAATGATTACTACGGTAGAAGGTTTACGTCAGGGCCAAATGGTAGAGTCGATTCAGGGAAGGGATTGTCATCAGTTTTATCTAATAGTCGGACTAATCGGAGATAAGTATTTATCTTTGGTTGACGGGATAAAACACCCGCTTGCCAAAGCTAAAAAAAAGAACATCAAACATGTCAGAATTACGATGTGTGTTGATAAAGAAATAGAAGGATATATTTCAAGAGGCGAGTCATTGTATAATACACAAATTATAACAGCGATTGAACGTTTGAAAAACCAACATGAGGAGGGGGGCCGGTTTCATGGCTAAACAGGATGTTATTGAAGTTGAGGGAACTGTAATTGAACCACTGCCTAATGCTATGTTTCGAGTGGAGTTGGAAAATGGGCATCGTGTTTTAGCTCATATCTCTGGTAAAATGAGGATGAACTTTATTAAGATTTTATCCGGCGATCGGGTAACAGTAGAGTTATCCCCATACGATTTGTCCAGAGGCCGGATTATTTACCGCTACAAATAATTTGGTTATTCGAGCTTCCCTACTTTTGTGTTCAGATAGAAATTAATAAAGTTGGCATAATAAGGAGGATTTTACATGAAAGTCAGACCTTCCGTTAAACCCATATGTGAACATTGTAAAATCATCAGAAGAAAAGGTTCTTTACGGATAATTTGTACTAATCCTAAGCATAAGCAAAAACAAGGCTAATAGTATGTTGTGTCCTTAAATGTAAATGAGGAGGTTAAACAGATGGCACGTATTGCAGGTGTGGACTTACCCCGTGAAAAAAGGGTAGCAATAGCTCTAACATATATTTATGGCTTGGGGGAAACCACTTCTAAAGAAGTTCTGGCGAAAACCGGAATTAACCCGGATACCCGAGTTCGGGACCTTACCGAAGAAGAAATAACAAAGCTACGTGAGGTAATCGATCGGGATTACAAAGTTGAAGGCGATCTTCGCCGTGAAGAATCGATGAATATCAAACGTTTGATTGAAATCGGTAGTTACAGGGGACTTCGCCATCGACGCGGGTTACCGGTTAGAGGCCAACGCACTAAAACGAATGCGCGAACCCGGAAGGGTCCTAAACGTACTGTTGGGGCCAAACGGAAGAAATAAAGGAGGTTAAAGGAGTAAATGGCCAGAACTGCTACTGCTAAAAAAGGCGCACGAACCCGCAAAAAGGAACGTAAACAAATTGATAGTGGAGTAGCCCATATTCATTCCACTTTTAACAATACCGTTGTCACCATTTCCGATACTTCAGGAAATGTGTTGGCTTGGTCAAGCGCCGGAAATATGGGCTTTAAAGGTTCTCGAAAGAGTACTCCATTTGCGGCCGGTATGGCTGCCGAGCAAGCCGCTAAAGTTGCAATGGATTATGGGATGAAAAATGTCGAGGTTTATGTGAAAGGGCCTGGAGCCGGACGGGAAGCAGCGATTCGTTCGTTGCAAGCTGCAGGATTGTTTGTCAATTTAATTAAGGATGTTACACCAATTCCACATAATGGGTGTCGTCCGCCAAAACGTCGTCGAGTATAAATGGGAGGTGTTTGAGACTCTATGGCACGATATACTGAAGCTGCTTGTAGATTATGCCGTCGTCAAGGGGAAAAACTTTATTTAAAAGGAGAACGCTGCTATACTAATAAATGTAGTGTAGGCAGACGTAGTTATGCCCCCGGAGAACACGGCCAAGCAAGAACAAGAAAGATTTCCGAATACGGTTTACAATTAAAGGAAAAACAGAAATTACGTAGAATCTATGGTATTTTGGAACGGCAATTTTCCGGTTACTTTACCCTAGCGGAAAGTAAAAAAGGGATTACCGGTGAAAACCTGCTCCAAATTCTGGAGAGCCGATTGGATAATGTGGTTTACCGTTTGGGTTTTGCGGCTTCACGGAAAGAAGCCCGGCAATTGGTCAGACATGGCCATTTTCTGGTGAATGGCAAGAAAGTTAATATTCCTTCCGTTTTAGTTAAAGTAGGCGATGTGGTTTCTATAAAAGAAGGTAGCCTTGATTCGGTTAAAATCAAAGGTATTTTAGAAGGCGCCGCTAGTCATAATGCACCGGAATGGCTGGAAGTTGATCTCAACAAACAAAGCGGAAAAGTAAAGAATTTACCGGTTCGCGAGCAAATTGACATTCCAGTACAGGAACATTTGATTGTCGAGTTGTATTCCCGGTAAGAACTATAGTTTTGAGTTATTACTCATTTGCTCGATTAAATAAAAGGCTTAGTCCATATGGGACTCATTTATTTAGCGGCTAGGATCTTAAGAAGGAGGGTTAATTATTGATCGAAATAGAAAAGCCCAAAATTACCATAGAAGAAACTGATGACCCAGCACGTTATGGAGTCTTCGTAGTTGAACCTTTAGAACGGGGCTATGGAACTACTCTGGGCAATTCGCTACGGCGGATCCTCCTCTCTTCCCTACCGGGGTATGCAGTCACATCAATTAAGTTCGATGGGGTTCTTCACGAGTTTTCAACGATTCCGGGGGTTGTTGAGGATACCACTGATATAATTTTGAATTTGAAACATCTATTAGTTAAGGTCTACGATGATTGCCCTAAAAAAATTTACTTGGATATAAAGGATTCAAAACGAGTGACTGCCGCGGATATTCAGGTTTCAAGCGATGTGGAAATTCTCAATCCTGACCTTTATATTGCCACTGTTTCCGATGGCGGGGTCTTAAAAGCGGAAATTACAATAGATCGCGGCCGGGGATATTTATCAGCCGAACGTAATAAAAACACCGAGAATATCATTGGCGTTATTGCTGTTGATGCTCATTTTTCTCCGGTCAATAAAGTTAATTATGTAGTTGAACGTACCCGAGTCGGTCAGATTACCGATTATGATAAATTGGTTTTACAAGTCTGGTCTGATGGTAGTATTAGTCCGGTTGAAGCGGTGTCACTAGCTTCGAAGATCATGAATGAGCACTTAATGCTGTTTGTGAATTTAAGTCAGACCGTGGGTAAGACTGAGATCATGGTAGAGAAAGAGGAAGAATCTAAGAATAAGGTTTTAGAAATGACCATTGAAGAACTGGATCTCTCAGTTCGGTCCTATAACTGTTTGAAACGGGCCGGGATTAATAGTGTTGAGGAATTGACCCGTAAAACGGAAGAGGATATGATGAAAGTGAGAAATTTGGGACGAAAATCATTGGAAGAAGTCGATCAGAAACTGGCCAGTTTGGGACTTTCGCTCAGAAAGTCGGAGGAATAAGCTCTTGAGTTAAGGAGGATTAAAGAGATGCTGAAACGTAAGTTGGGGCGTTCTATGGCGCATCGTAAAGCAATGTTTCGGTCATTGGTAACTGCGTTAATCGCTAATGATAAAATTGTTACCACCGAGATCAAAGCTAAAGAGGCACGTTCCATGGCTGAAAAGGTAATCACCTTAGCCAAAAAAGGTGATTTACATTCCAGACGTTTAGCGGCTGAAGTAATTACGGAACCGGAAGTCTTGCAAAAACTTTTTGAGACTACCGCCAGCCGTTATGCTGACCGTAACGGAGGATATACCAGAATCATGAAGGTAGGTCCCAGACGGGGAGACGCTGCCCCCATGGTTATCTTGGAGCTTGTATAAGTAAATGGAAAAATTAATTGTAATGAATGGGGTCGGCTTTGGGTATCCAGGGCAGGCCCCAATCCTTTCTGGGGTAAATTTAGAAATCAAGCCCGGGGAAAAGACCTTAATTTTAGGGCCAAACGGTAGTGGTAAAAGCACAATGGCTTTTTTAATCTGCGATTTGCTCACTCCCACCTCA
>Ga0116233_1038977_pt1 | contig 15073 bp, 17 predicted proteins | sample BioSIPRNA_2_FD_89647 | JGI IMG/M metagenome (GOLD analysis project Ga0116233, IMG submission 89647) | Anaerobic biogas reactor microbial communites from Washington, USA - Biogas_R1_B SIP RNA (Metagenome Metatranscriptome) | ecosystem: Engineered > Bioreactor > Anaerobic > Unclassified | place...
AGACAGACGATGAACGCGCCTGTCATTTTTTTATCGTCTTACCGTCCGCTCCAATCGGGGCGGCTTTTCTATTGATCGGAGGTGACAAATTGCAATCAGACTTTGAGCCGATGATCTATCAATTCGACCGAACGATCAAGGTTTACCCTGTGGGAGATCTTCACATCGGGGCTGCGGAATGCCTTGTCTCTGCGTGGAAGCAATTCAAGCGTCGCCTTGCATCCGAGCCGGACAGCTACATCACCATCGGAGGCGACATGCTAAATAATAGCACGCGCTCCTCCGTGTCAAATATCTTTGAAGAAACCATGCGCCCGGCAGAGCAAAAGAAGTGGCTTGCCTCGCAGCTTGCCGATGTGCGCGATAAGATTCTGTGCGTTGTCAGCGGGAACCATGAGGCAAGATCAGGCAAAGACGCAGACGACCAGCCACTATATGATGTATGTTGCAAACTCGATATTGAGGACAGATACCGCGAAAACGCGGCGTTTTTAATATTACGAATGGGAAAGAAAAACGGAGATGGTATAAAAAATCCGACGTATACCGCCTGCGTGACTCACACCACCGGTGGAGGAATATACACCGGCGCGGCGGTTAACCGCAATGAGCGGTTCGGGATGATCGTTGACGGACTTGATATTTTAATCACGCATCACGTCCACAAGGGCATAGTGACTAAACCGCAAAAGATCTTATTTGACTCACATAACAAAAAAGTGACCGTAAAAGATTTTACATGCGTCAGCGGGACAAGCTGGGTTGAGTATGGCGGATACGCATTGCGTAAGGGATTACAACCAGCTTCCAACACTCGCCAGACAATAAATCTTTACCGCGACCATAAACAGGTTGAGGTAGTGTGGTAATTATCGACGACAATAACAATTCGGTTGTGCCCGGCTCTGTCGGGAGGGAATGTACGCGCCAATAGCAGGGTGGGAGCAGGCGCGTGAAAATTAAAGGAGGTCAACGTGGAACAAGACGCTTTAAACACGGTAACAACTGGGCTGCTTGTATTCTCTTTTCTATTATTTGATGCGGGGTGTGCAGTGGTAGCTAATCGGGTTCATATCCCGAACGTCGTGGGTTCGAATCCCATTCCCGCAACCAATAGCCAGCGGACGCGCTGGCGCAATCCCGCAGGCCTCTCAACGATGCACACTTGCGGGCTTTCTGTGCGGGACGATCGATTGCAACGGTCGCCTGCGATATATTACAGGGTAAAAGCCCGGCCTCGACAACTCATGCTGCCTCCTTGCATGGTGCCGGGCTGCCCTCTTTGACAGGAGGATGTATGCCTAAGCGCCCGGCGGTATTGAGTCGGCCTAGTGTTCCATCAATAACATCTCACACGCCGCGCAGACGCACGGCAGACGAATTGAAGCTATACAGTACCGCACGCTGGCAGGCCATGAGATCAGCACAGTTAGCGCGCTTCCCCCTCTGTACCCAGTGTGGGGATATAGCCACGGTTGCGGATCATATACGCCCACACCGCGGTGATCGTTCGTTGTTTTACAACTCGGACAATCTGCAATCCCTGTGCTGGAGGTGTCACGCCATTAAGACTGCTCAAGAGGACGGATCATTCGGTCGATCCCCACAGGCCCGGACCCGCGTTGTATTGGTTTGCGGTCCTGCTGGATCAGGCAAGACGACCTATGTAATGCAGCGCATGTGCCCGGGCGATGTTGTGGTCGATGTGGATGCACTGCACGCCGCGCTGACTGGCAAACCAATACACAACCGAGACGATTCTGTTGTGTCTTTCGTGCTGTCTGTTCGCGATGCCATATACGACCTTGTCGCTCGGTCGCTCCAGTCCACCGTACATACCGCATGGCTCATATCCTCCCTCCCTGATCGGCAGGAGCGGGACCGGGTGGCGGCACGGTTCGGTGCGAAAGTTATTATGCTTGCTGTTCCGCAGGACGAATGCCTGCGACGGATTGCGGCTGATGAGTCAAGACAACAATCCAACATCAACTGGCGAGATATTGTCAATCAATGGTGGAATCGATATGAACCAAGCGACAAAGACGAGCTTGTCTGAGCAGCGCAAGGGGGAGGGGGTAACAATTCCTTAACAAGTAGAGCCTAAGAGCCACGCGCCCAGCGAAACGAGCAAAATTCTCCCCACCAAAAGTTTTTAACAAGGAGGCAATAAATGAGGATCGAGAGGATTCCGGTCGATAAACTTAATCCGGCACCGTATAACCCGCGCAAAGACTTAAAACCGGGCGACGCGAAGTACGAGCATATAAAGAATAGCATCGACACGTTTGGCTATATCGACCCGATCATCTGGAATAAGCGGACCGGGAACATCGTAGGCGGACATCAGCGGTTTAAGATTTTAAAGGCGCAAGGCGCAACTGAAATCGAGTGCGTTATTGTCGACTACGACGAGACAACCGAAAAAGCCGCCAACGCAGCGCTAAATAAGGCGCAGGGCGATTGGGATATGACGAAGCTGGACGCGCTGCTTGCAGATCTGTCGCCGCTGATGGACATGGGGCAGTTTGGTTTTGAGATAAATTTACCACATGATTTAGTCGAGGACGATTTTGACGCGAACAAGGCGCTGGAGGAAATCGAAAAACCGGTTACAAAGCTGGGCGATATATGGACGCTCGGACGGCATCGGCTGATGTGCGGGGACAGTACGGACATTAGCAATGTCACTCGGCTTATGGACGGGCAGAAAAGCAAGTTACTCTTTACCTCGCCGCCATACAGCGATATGCGTGAGTACAACGGTGGTAAAGACCTGTCTGTTGAAAGCATCGCGCAGTTTATTTCTTGCTACGAACCGTTCACGGCGCTACAAGCAGTCAACCTCGGCATCCAGCGCAAGGGCGGCGAGATCTATCCATACTGGAATGCCTACATCGATACGGCGAAGAAAGTCGGCCTGAAGCTGCTGGCGTGGAATGTGTGGGACAAGCTGACCTGCGGCAGCGTCGGGCAGCAGAAAGCCATGATACCGATTCGGCATGAGTGGATATTTTGCTTCGGCAAAGAGCCTGTGCCGGTCAATCCGACATGGCGCAAAAAGGAAGCCAGCATCTACTCCGGCGGACGCTACAACAAAATCCGTCAGGCGGACGGCTCCTTTCGCATAGCGCGGCGCGGCAATGAAACCGGCGCGTTCAAAAAGATGGAGAGCCTGCTGGAGCTGCCGGAGCAAACCAGCCTTGAGTCGGTCACAAAGCAGCTCAGTGAAAAGGGCAAAATCCGAGCCGAGCATCCTGACACCTTCCCTGTGGCGCTGCCATCGGAATACATCGTCGCTTTTACCGACGAAGACGACATCGTGGTCGAGCCTTTTGGCGGTTCCGGTTCGACTCTTATCGCCTGCGAGCAGCTTAACCGCAGCTGCTACATGATGGAACTCGACACCAAATACTGCGACGTCATAATAAAGCGCTGGGAAACCCTGACCGGACAGAAAGCGGTGCTAAATGCCTAGAATGTCGCCAGAGCACGCGCAAGTGCTTAAAACGCTCTATGATGACGGGCGGTTGACCCAGCATGCAATAAAGAGCATCCGCGGGCAGATCCGCGATATGGAGTGGCAAGAACGCGAGGACTACCTCAAAAAAATCATTAAAAAGACAGCAGGAGGTGACAAGCATGGCCGGACAGCGGCAGCCGATCAAATTACTGCAGGCAAAAGGGCGCAAGCACCTGACAAAAGACGAGATACGGGAGCGGATGCGGCGCGAGGTAACTGTGGAGACCGACCATGTTACTCCGCCTGATTACCTGTCTAAGGATATGCGCGCCGAGTTTGAGCAGATTGCCGCGCGCCTGATTGAGATCGGCATACTGGCCGATATCGACGCGGACGCGCTGGCGCGGTATCTATTGTCTAAGCAGCTATATCTCAATTACACCACCAGTCTTGCAAGGGCCAGTAAAACAGGAGACGTGGACGCGATTGGCAAATTGTCCACAATTCAGGACAAGGCATTCAAACAGTGCCGCGCATCCGCCAACGATCTTGGGCTGTCCATCACGTCACGCTGCCGATTGGTAATGCCTAAGCAAGAGGAAAAAGAGGACGATCCAATGCTGAGGCTGTTGGAGTCGAGGAGCCGTGCGTGACGAGCGGGCGGGGCGGTTTGTCTGCGATTTTATCGAGTGCTTAAAGCACACTGACGGCAAGTGGGCGGGCAAGCCGTTTGAACTGCTGGAGTGGCAACGGCGAATTGTCGGAGATTTTTACAGCGAGCTAAAAGATGACGGATACAGGCAGTATCAGTATTTGTATCTGGAAATCCCAAAGAAAAACGGCAAGACAGAACTGGCCGCCGCCCTCTCTCTCTATCACCTGATAGCGGACGGCGAAAACGGCGGCGAGGTTTACCTGTGCGCGGCGGACAAAGAGAACGCCTCCATCGCGTACAGAGCCGCTGTGGGCATGGTGGAGAGCAGCACGGCGCTATCCGGTATGTGCCGGCTTGGGCGCAGTACAAAGACAATAACGCACACGAAAAGCGGATCGATCCTTAAGGTTATGTCATCGGACGCATTTTCAAAACACGGGTACAAGCCCTCCTGCGTGATTTTTGATGAGCTGCACGCGCAACCGAAGCGCGACCTGTGGGATGTAATGACCTTCGGCGCAGGTTCTGCTCGCGCTCAACCGGTTTGGATTGTTTTGACCACAGCGGGAGATGACCCGAATCGCGCCTCTATCGGCTGGGAAATCCACGAAAAGGCGCGGAAGATACTGACTGGCGAGCTGATTGACCCAGTGTGGATGCCCGTTATCTATGGGATGCCGGACGATCAAGACGAAATTGATCAAATTGACATATACGACGAGGCGCTGTGGTATAAGTGTAATCCGTCACTCGGACATACGATCCAAATCGATACACTAAGGCAAGAGGCGCTTAACGCTCAACAATCAGAGGGCGGCGAGCGTCTTTTTCGTTGGCTAAGGCTCAATCAGTGGATATCAGTCAAGACGCTGGGCTGGCTGCCCTTGACCTTGTTTGACAACACAATCAAGGTGATCCCGCGAGAAAAGTTGGTCGGCTTGCAGTGCTTTAGCGGGTTGGATTTGTCCTCAACAACCGATCTGACCGCCGAGGTCAACATTTTTCCGCCACAAGGATGGCTGACGCACTGGCATGTAATATTTGACCCGTATGTGCCGCGCGACAAGATCAAGGAACGCGTCGATCGTGACAAGGTGCCGATGGATCAGTGGGTTAAAGACGGGTTTGTGATTGCCACAGAGGGCGACGCGATTGATTATGATCTGATCGAGAGCAACATCAAAAACAAGGCGAAAAACTTATACAAATACAAAGTCTTGGGCCCCGACCCGTGGAATAGCCAAATGCTGACGCAGCACTTGATCTACGACGGAATTAATGTTGTCGAGGTGCCGCAGACGTTCGGCGGGATGTCGCCAGCGATGAAAGAGATCGAGCGCCTGCTCCGTAAAGGCGAGATGACGCACGAAAAAAACCCGTGCGCGCGGTGGTGCTTCGGCAATGTGCGCTGCTTGCAGGACAATAACGCAAATATCCGGCCGACAAAAAAACAATCGATCAACCGCATCGACGTGATGGTCGGATGGATTAACGCGATGGCCGTGGCGATGCAAAATCCGGTATCGGTATATGAAGGTAGGGGGCTTAGAGTGATATGAATTTTCTTGACAGGGCGAAGCTGGCCGCCCGCGCTTTATTTGGCGGTACGCCGCTATCGACCGGAAACATCGTGTATATGGGTGGAGATTCGTATTCCGGCGTGACGGTGACGGAGGATCGGGCGATGACCTTCGCGCCCGTGTTTGCCTGTGTGCGGATAATCTCGGAGGACATCGGCGCGCTGCCGGTACATCTGTACAAGCGCACGGACAATGGCCGGGAAATAGCGCGAGACCACCCTGTGGATAGACTCATGCGCGAGCCGAATCCGATGATGACCGCTTCGGTATTCCGCGAGACCATGATGGGGCATGTGCTCCTGTGGGGGAACTTCTATGCGGAGATCGAGTTTAACGCGAATATGGAGCCGGTCGCATTGTGGCCGCTTAATCCGTCAAATACAAAACCCATGAAAACCAAAGACGGGGATCTGTACTATCAAACATACCTGCCGGATGGAAAAATGAAGGACCTATACGACTGGCAGGTCTGGCACCTGATGGGCTACTCCACGGATGGCCTGTCTGGCCGCTCCGCAATCGAGATGATGCGCGAAACGGTCGGACTGGGCATGGCGGCGCAGGAGTTTGGGGGGCGGTATTTCGGATCGGGCGCGAATATGGGCGGGTTTTTCGAGACGCCCGGCACACTTTCGGAGCCCGCATACAATCGCCTAAAAACAGAAATAAACGAGCAGATGTCCGGGCTTTCCAAAGCGCACCGAGCGGTCATCTTGGAGGAAGGCGCAAAATTCGCGCGCAATACCATCCCCGCCAACGAAGCGCAGATGCTCGAAACGCGTAAATTTCAGATTGAGGATGTCGCGCGATTTTTCCGGGTGCCGCTGCATTTGGTGGGCGATTTGTCCAAAAGCACCAACAATAACATAGAACATCAGTCCATTGACTATCTTGTGCACTGCCTCCTGCCATGGCTGGTCAAAATCGAGCAGGTCAACGACCGCAAGTTGCTGATCGGGGCGACAGAGCGAGCCGAATATTTTTGCAAGCACAACATGGACGGGTTGCTTCGCGGCGACACGCAGACCCGATACGCGGCCTACGCTGTGGGCAGACAATGGGGCTGGCTGAGTGCAAACGATGTGCGGGAAAAAGAGGACATGAATAGGATCGAGGGCGGCGATACCTACCTCGTGCCGATGAACATGATCCCCGCTGATCGGCTTGGCGATCCACCCGACGATGAGGATTTTGAGCAGGGCGCGACGCGGCGCGCCGAGGTGAGAAGTGCCGCGAGTGATGACGCTATACGATACGCACAGGCGCGATTGGATGTAATCCACGCCGCTGAGGTGGCAATCAAAGACGCGCTGGAGGGCATTATCAACCTACACTGTGATACGCTGTCCGGTTACGTCCCGCTGATCGAGCAGGGCGCGCCGGACAAGTTCATGACCAGCGCGGCGGATTACCTGCTTGATCGGGCGCAGTACCAGCGGCTGTCATCCGCGCTGTCGAGTAGCATCCCACAGTTTGCGGTGCAGACGCGACAAATCCTGCAGGCTGAACTTGGCAATGTACTGGACGACATTGAGTACAAAAAAATCATTGACGGATTTATCAGCAGTGCCGCAAAAGATTATCCGGCGCGGTCGCTCGAACAACTCCGGCAAATTCTGTCGAGCAAAAAAAGTGTGGACGAAATCGCCGAGAAGATCCGCGCCCGCCTGCTCGACTGGCACAACAACCGCGCCTTGCAACTGGGCGAAAACAGCGCGGTCAAGCTGACCAATGAAATGACACGCAAAGCGGCGAAGAAAAAAGGCTATCGCGTGATATGGCAGGTAATGAGCGGCAGTCCGTGCCAATTTTGCGCAACGCTGAATGGGGTGACGGTTGACGCGGGCGATACCTTTAAGTCAACCAAAAAGGGGCACAAAAACCGATTAAACCCGCCGCTGCATAACGGGTGTCATTGTATGTTGGTGGTGGAGACGAAATAAGGGAGGTGGCAATCTGATCGAGATAGACAAGATATATTGCGAGGATTGCCTCGAGGGCATGAAGCGGATTGAGGATAAGTCGATTCCGCTGATCGTGATCGATCCTCCGTACAACATCGGCAAGGCCGCGTGGGACAAGATACCGCAGTACGTCGAGTGGATGGGAACCGTGTTTTTAGAGTGCCAAAGGGTGCTCAAGGATAACGGTTCTTTTTATTGGTTTCACAACGACATGCCGCAGATCGCGCAGTTGATGGAGTGGATCAGGGCAAATACTCGGTTTGTTTATAATAGCTTCATTATATGGGACAAGGGCGATTTTAGAGCGCAAGCGTGGAAGAATCCGAGCGCGGACAATAATCTGCGGTCGTGGTTTAGTACGTGCGAGTATCTGCTTTGCTATAACGTGTCAGATGGAGTACGAACGGCGTGGGATAAGACGGGATTGGAGCGCGTCAAGCTGGACGTTAATAACTTTCACACCCTGCGAAAGTATGCATATAACATGCTAAATTTTGCGGGGGGGGGGTACGAGCGAGTGGAGCGACTACTTGGAAACAGGAAAGCCGAGCACTTCTTCTATTGCCGCCCGAAGGAGTATCTTTAGCGACATCGGCGGCGTGGCAGACCACTTCACCCGATACGGTTCAACACAGTGGGCGCTTTGTACCCCCGAAACATACACGCGATTAACAGAATTATTCAACTTGAGATCGTGGGACGGCTACAGAGAATACGAGGACTTGCGCAGAGAATACGAGGACTTGCGCAGAGAATACGAGGACTTGCGCTATGTCCACAACCTCGACCAAAACCATAACAATGTCTGGCGCGTAACGTCTGGTAATACAGGCAAATACCATCCAACGCAAAAACCGACAGAGATCATCGAGCGGATAATTAAAACGTCAAGCAAGCCCGGCGATCTTGTGCTTGATTGCTTTATGGGTTCTGGAACAACCGCCATCGCCGCGCTCAACACAGACCGCCACTTCATCGGATTTGAAAAAGATCAGGGCTATTGCGAAATCGCGCGCAAACGCATTTCCGAACATACGGCGCAAGAGCGCATAAAGGAGGGGATCCATTGATCGTATCATCCGAGACCGCATCCGCTCTGGTCGGCGGTATTTTATCTGCGGCTGAGATCGCCGCATATCTGTCCGCCGCGCAGGAAATGTGCGAGAGCTACTGTAATCGAAAATTTGAGTACGCGACATACACACAGGCGTTTGACGGCGGCAGAAAAATCTATCCGCTGCGCGCCTACCCTGTGGAGGACATCACATCCGTCACGGTGGACGATGTAGCAACAACGGACTACACGGTCGATTACGACACAGGAGAGGTCTGCTTGGATATCCGCGCGCCGGACGGCAGGCGTAATGTGGTGATCGTGTACGCGGGCGGATATGCAGCGGACGAAATGCCCTACACAATGCAGCTTGCGGTCGCGTCGCTGGCGGTCGCTCTCCCCTCTCTGATGGAGGGAGGCGGGCAGTTATCCACAGGCAATGGCGAGCGCATCGGCACCTATCAGGCAGGATATACGCGCAACTCGGCATCGGACAACCGCGAGGGGCTTAAATTTATCTCACCCGTCACGGCGGCTCTGCTACGTGACTATAAGGGGCGGTGGCTATGAGTATACCAGTGTATCTGCTACCACACGCCATTACGCTTAAATGCGACAAGGGCGAGGATGCGTCTGGCGTACGGACATGGCAATCGTACAGTCTCACCCGCGCGCGGTGCGAGACACAGCAACAGCAATCTAATAATCAGATGGCAGGCACAGAGGATCGCGGCGCGATCAGGGTATGGATCGATAAAAAGCTCACCCGCGCCGGATCAGTTGCCCACACAGATCCTGCCGCATGGGAGGCGTTATTCAACAAGGCGACCGCCTACACTCTCCGAAACGGCGACCGGATCACATGGCGCAGCGCTGACTGGACGATCACAAGCGTTGCGGAATGCCTCGACCGATACGGACGGACGCATCATTTCGAGGTCGACGCGACCCGCGTGACGTAGGGGGTGATGATTTGTCCACTTTTGTGGTATCGATACAGGTTGACGTCAGCCTGACCGAGGCGCAGGTAGCGGAGGCGAGCGACAGGATACAACCGGAATTGGCGGATCGTGTGGCGACGGATACCAACGCATATGTACCGATGCGGACAGGACTGTTACGCTCGGATGTGTCTGTGGACGGCAACAAAATCCGCTACAACGCGCTCAATTCGTCCGGAAAGCCGTACTCCAAATTTGTCTATTACGGCAAGAAATACAAGCACTCAAGTGGCGGGCGCAAGTGGGGCGAAGCGGCCAAATCAGCGCACCTGCGTCAGTGGGTGGACTTTGTGCAAAAAAAATACGAGGAGGAGTTGAGGTGATTTTATGGCCGATGCGCCGGGCGGGACCGTTCCGGCTGCGACGGTAGCCGAGGCGGTACTGGACTACATCAACACAATGAGCGGGATACCCACAACCTGCAGGTTCGGAGAGCTGTCGGATAAAACGCCGGCTCTTTCTATGCAGGGGCAATCCCGCGCGAAAAAAGACAGGGAGTATCTGTCCGGTGCGTATGTAGCGGTCTACCCGTTCAAGGTGATCTACAAATCGCCGGACGATTCGACCGCCTCTAATCTGGCGGCGGACAAATTGCTCTGCGACATCGGGGCGCATCTTGAGGGCGCGACAATCACAATGCCGACCGGCATGACACTGTACCGTGTGGAGATGATCTCCGCGCCGGAAAGCTTAGGACTGACGGAAGGGGGGCAGGCCGTGCACGGAGCGGAGTATCAGATAACGTTTAAGCAATCGTGAGCATTGCGGTGCACGCGACGAGAGAGGGGATGCAGATGGAAAGAGAGATCCGGTATTTTGCGCCGGAAAAGATCGAGACGCGGGCGGATGAGTCTGGCGGTAAAAGCCTTGCCGGATACGCGGCGGTATATGAGCGCGATTCCGAGCTGATCTGGGGCGAGTTTATCGAGCGGATAGATCCGGGCGCGTTTAAGCGGACGCTGGAGGCCGGGCGCGACATCAAAGCGTTTTGGAATCACAACTCCGATTTAGTGCTCGGGTCCACGCGGGCCGGAACGCTCAAGCTGGAGTGCCGACAAGACGGGTTATGGTTTGACCTAAACTTGCCCCGTACGACATATGGAGCCGATGCTTTCGAGAGCGTCCGCCGAGGTGACGTGGCTGGCGTTTCGTTTGGATTTGAGTGCCGCGCGCACAAATGGGAGAAGCGGCAGGGTGTGGACGTGCGGACGCTGCTTGACGTTGAGCTCTACGAGGTCAGCCCGTGCGCGATGCCCGCCTACCCGGATACATCGGTCGCCGTGCGATCGCTTGAGCAGACGCGCAAAGAACAAGAATCACAAGACCAAAATGACATGCGCCGACTTTATCTGGCGCTCACAGAAAGGGAGATCATATGAAATCGATTGTCGAGATCCGCAAGGAGATCAAAACCCGCACGGACAAAATGGCCGAGATTTTCGGCGGAGCGGAGTTGGAAAACCGCAAGCTCAACGCTGACGAGGCGAAAGAGTTTGACAAGCTGCGCGGCGAGGTGGACGGCCTGAAAGCTGACCTTGAACACGAAGAGCGCAGGCTGGCACTTGGCAAGCCCGACGCGAAACCCGTGACCGGAGCGCGTGATGGTGCCGAGGAGCGCGGACGTGCCCTGAAAGAGGATCGCTCGGTGCTGCTGGATGCGACCGGCGTACTACTGCCTGGATACCAGGCGAACAACATTATCCCGACGTTTAACGAGGTCTCGACGCTGATCGACCGCGTACAGGTCAAAATGTTCAACGGCGGCGAGTCTTTCCAGCAGCCCTACCTTGCCGGGTACGGTGTGGCAGGGTACGCGACCGAGGGTGGTAATCCCAACACCGCCGAGCCGACGTTCGGATCCGTCACGATCGGCAAAACCAAAATTGCCGCGTATGCCGAGAACTCCAAAGAGTTGGTTAAGCTGCCCGCTGCGAACTACGAGGCGGAAATCGTGCGCGGTATTACCGTTGCGATGCGTAAATACATCACCGGTCAGATCCTGTTTGGTGATGGTGAGACCGGACACTTCACCGGCCTGTTTGACAACGGCGCGACCGCTATTGACGCGGCCACCGACATCGACATTGCGGATATCACCGAAGATACGCTGGATGAGATCATCTTTTCGTTTGGCGGCGATGAGGACGTTGAGGATGTAGCGGTGCTGATCCTTAACAAGATCGATGTCAAGGCGTTTGCGATGCTCCGCGACACGCTCGGCAAAAAGGTATACGAGGTTCGCGCGCGCGGTAATGCCGGAACAATCAACGGAGTGCCGTACATCATCAACTCAAACTGCGAGGCCATTAAGGACCCCGCGACCACATCCGGACAGTACGCGATGGCGTACGGCCCGCTGTCCAACTACCTCATGACCATCTTCTCGGACATGGAGATTGCCCGCTCGACCGACTTCCTTTTCAAAACCGGAATGATCGCCCACCGTGGAGAGATCTACGCTGGCGGCAACGTCGTGGCGAAAAACGGATTCCTGCGCGTAAAACGCACTTAAGGAGGGGTGACATTTGGCCCGAGTAGGATTTAATTACGCTCAGCCCCACCGGATCAAGACGGATGCGGGATACTCGATCGACCAGTCGTTTATCGCGCACCTGCACATCCCTGCCGCTACGGCTGAGGCGGCTGACACTGACGGCATAATGGCGGCGACTAATCTCGCCGCCGCAGTACAGACCATCACAACCGGGCTTGGCGCGCCCGCATGGCCGCGCAACGTCACGATCGACTGCTCCGCGTCTGGCGTTACCAGCAACGTCAAAATCACCGGAACCAACTTCGCGGGCGAGGCGATCGACGAGACCATCGCGCTCAACGGCACGACGGCAAAAGCGGGGACAAAAGCGTTTAAGACCGTTACCAAGATCGAGCTGCCGATTCAGAAGCACGCGCCTGAGCTGCAGGTTGAGACGGCCACGGCGGCGGGTACGGTGTCCACAGCGGGCAACGCGGCAGTGACCGTTAAGTCGGCGCTGTTTGATGCGGATGAAGTGGTCGATGTGCCTGTCGAGCTCGGTGACGATGCCGCGGCAATCGCGCTGGCAATTCGGACGGCACTGGCGGCCAACGAAAACATCGCGGAGCATTTTACTGTGTCAGGCGAGACCGATGCGGTTATACTGACCGCCAAAGTGGCCGCCACAAACGACGATACGCTCAACATCGCGATCGCGGACGGATCCGGCGAGGGCGCGTCCGTGGGAGTGACCACGGCGGCCACATCTGCCAATACCACGCCCGGTGTCGCGCCAGATCAGGTGTGGGTAGGCTGGGGTGACGTGTTCGGCCTGCCGTACACGCTCGACCACAACACGGTGGTCAAGAGCTATTTCGATAACGCGGCTGACAGCATGACCATACAGACTGACGCAACGGCCATCGAGAGCAACACATTCTCAATGACCGGCACGGCCAACGGGGAAAAGAACATCGACATCTACCTGATCGTATAAGGAGGGAGGAATATAATGGCAAACAGAGATCAAGCGATCTTAATGATCAATACCGGCTCGACAGGCTCTCCGATCTGGAAGCGGTTCGGCGACGGACTGACCGACGGCACGATTGCCGCGACGCCCAAAACGTACACGCGCACCTACATCGCGGATAACAACGCGGTGACGGATGTCACCGGATACGAGCCGAAGTTTAATTATTCCGGTGACAGGATTGTGGGCGACGCCGCGCAGGATTATGTTGCGACGCTTTTCCGGCAGGTCGGCTCGGCGGCATATACCGAAATCCTGTACTACAATACATGGGACGAGGTATCCGCAGGCGTCTACACGGCGTACAAGCAGGATGTCACCGTACAGGTGGACAATCCCGGCTCGGGCGCTGCGGGCGACGAGGCTAAGATCAGCGGTGTGATCCATTTCCGGGGCGCTGCTGTCGAAGGCACATATACTGCCGCAACCGGCGTATTCACCGCCACGACCGGCGCGACATACCTGACCACGTTTGTGATCACCAACGGCGCGGGCGCGACCTTAACCATCGGCGGCGAGACCTACACGGCAGACGCAAACGGCGTTGTCGGTGTCGCTCTGCCGGCTGGTACGCACGACTACACGATCATGAAAGCGACCTACACAACCGGCACCGGGACTGCAACCGTCAGCACGGCGGCACAGATCATCGAGGTCACGCTGGTATCGGCATAATCAGACTGGCGGGGGCGGGGTAATTCCCGTCCCCATTTTTTAAGGAGGCAATATATGGCGGCGCTGAAAATCAATATCGACAAACCAAAAGCGCGTGAATTTGAAATCAACGGCGTGACCGTAGAGATAAACCCGATGGACGCGGCGCTTGTACAGACAGTGTACGACGCGCGGCAGGAAATGCAAAAAATAGCACAACTTATTACGCCCGACGATCCGTCAGGTATCGCGGCGCTCCGTGCGCTTGCCTATGATACGGCGGTCGCGGTGCTCGGGCATGACCACACTGTGGAGATCTGGCCGGAGGGCTGTCCCGGCGAATATGAGGCGGTGCAGATGCTTAACTGGCTGGCGTATATGCAGCAGATCGGGCGGGCGGCGATATATGCCGAGTATGCGCCCAAACGGATTGAAAAATGAACCCGCTGATTGACGGGTATCCGGAGAGTATCGAAATCAATGAGCAGGAATACGCGATCAGGACGGATCACCGTGTGGGCATGATGATCAGCCTCGCCGCGAACGATCCGGCAATCGCGGACATTGAGCGCGCAGGAATCATGATAAATTTGCTATACATTGATAGACCTCCGGATGATCTGGCGGCATGGGACGGACTGCTTGCTTATATGCGGGCAGGCGCAGAGCCGACAACCGAAAAAGACGCCGGTCCGCGCGCGCTTGATTTTGACGTCGACTGGATGCACATATTGGCGGCGTTTCGTCAGGCGTATGGGATCGACCTCAATACCCACACCCTGCATTACTGGGAGTTTACCGCATTGCTGGGCGGACTGCCGGAGGAGTGCTCACTGGCAAAAATTATCGGATACCGGACAATGACGATCGACGCGGATCTGACAGGCAAACAAAAAGCATTTTACCGCAAGATGCGCGATAAGCACGCGTTGCCGATACTGGACAAAAACAAGGCACAAAAAGATGTTGCATCGGCGATCGGTGCGGCGATCAGGGGGAATGTACGTGGCGGACGCTAAGGTTGTAATCGCGGCGATACTCGACGATAAGGACGTTCGCGGCGGACTGGGTACGCTGGGCGAATTGTTCGGCGGGCTGGCCGGACAGGCTGCAGGAGTAGGTCCGGCGCTTGGGTCAGTGCTGCCGATGATCACGCAGATTATTCCGGGGCTGGGCGGGATTGGATCAGCACTGGGCGG
>Ga0116233_1064844_pt1 | contig 14808 bp, 19 predicted proteins | sample BioSIPRNA_2_FD_89647 | JGI IMG/M metagenome (GOLD analysis project Ga0116233, IMG submission 89647) | Anaerobic biogas reactor microbial communites from Washington, USA - Biogas_R1_B SIP RNA (Metagenome Metatranscriptome) | ecosystem: Engineered > Bioreactor > Anaerobic > Unclassified | place...
CTCCTGAGGAACTAGATATTGTTCTTCATTATAATAGACATGACTTAGATGCTACTCATCTAATGTTAGAGAAGTCTTTCTCTGCTTCTTTTAAGATCAAAAAATCTCTGATTGACTATTTCAATCTAGATATGAGTAATATTAATAAACCTCTAGCTACACTAACAGCTATTGGTCTTGGAGCTAAGCCTGGTATTTGGAAAGAAAAGAAAATCAAAGATGTATTAGAGGGTAGAAACATCACTATAGATAATCCTGAAGTCAGAGATTTCTATCTTAATGAAAAGTGGAAAAAGGGAGAAATTAAGTTTGAATTAGCTGGTATTAAGCATCGAGGAGGTCTTGGAGGTTTACATGGAGCCAAAAAGTGTTGTTATTATGATGAGATATGGGATCTAGATGTTAAAGGATACTATAGTCTTATCATGATGGATTATGGTCTACTATCTAGAGCTATTGATCCAACATCAACAATGGGAAGAGAGTCTCCTTATGGTATTCTCTACTATGAGAGATTAAGACTAAAGAAGATAGATCCAGAATTAGCCCTAGCTTTAAAAACAGCTCTACTAACTGTATTTGGAGCTACTCAAAATAAACATCAGTTACTTTATGACCCTTCTTGTGGTGATTTGATTATGATTATAGGACAGATGGCTATTATAGATCTTATAGAGAAAGTATCTCCTTATTGTGAGTTTATCCAAACTAATACAGATGGTATTATGCTCTTTCCTTATAATAAAGAGAAGATTACAGAGATCTATAAAGATTGGGAGAAGAGAACAGGTTTTGAATTAGAGTTAACAGTTCTCAAGAAGTTCTATCAAAAAGATGTTAATAACTATGTTGGTTGGAATGAGGAAGAAAAGAGACCTCATATCAAAGGGCAATTGATTGTAAACTATGAGAGAGAACAAAACTACTTTCCTTATTATGTTTCTATTAACAATGGATGTATTAGAGCTAAAGCCATTGTAGACTACTTACTATATGATATTCCTGTTGAAGAAACTATTATGAATGCTAAGGGTAGAGATCCTAGAAGCTTTATGTTTACCATCAAGAAAGGAGCTTATGAGTATTGTAAGCTAGTTAAAGATGAGCAAATAATAGAGAATGGATGTAACCCTAAAGTTAATAGAGTATTTGCCTCTAAGCTACCAGGCTCTACATACATTTATAAATATAAGAATGGTAGACCCAATAAGTTTGCTGATGTTCCAACTAATATTTTTGTATTCAATAAAGACTTAGATCAAGATTGGAAGGAGGAGATGTGGGAATGGATAGATTATGACTGGTATATTTATAGTTCCTATCAAAAAATAGCTGATTATTTGGGATACAAAACAAAAAAATAAAAAATATTATTATATTAGTTGATTTATAATATGTTCTATTATATAATTTATATGTAAATTAAAAAGAAAAGGAGATAGAAAAAATGAGTTTATTACCACAAAATGTTGATAGACCTATCAACAACAAAGAACCTATAAGAATGCTTATATATGGAGAACCAGGGGTAGGTAAGAGTTTCTTTGCTACTAAAGCAGATTCTCCACTATTCTTATCAACAGATGGGAATTATGTTTATCATAGTAAGCCAGCTATTTCTATTAGCACAATGAATGCTTTTTCAAAAGCTGTTGATGAGATTGTAAATGGTAAACACACGTTCAAAACAATAGTTGTTGATCTTCTAGAAGATGTGTACCGTTGGTATAGACATGATCTTTTAGAGAAAAAAGGTATTGAACATGAAGGAGATTTAGGATATGGTAAGGGTTGGGATTTAATCAGAACTACCTTCCTATCTGATATCTTCAAGCTTTTATCAACACCCTATGATATGATATTTATAAGTCACTCAACAATGATTACAGTTAAAGATCGAAGAGGTGTTGAACATCACTCTTTCAGACCTTCAAACTTCCTACCTGAAAAAGTATTAGATGTAATTGAGGGAAGAATGAGATTTGTTTGTAGAGCTTATTATAGAGTCTCTGATACTCCAGGTGGTATCAAACAAACAAGAATGCTATCCTTAATTCCAAAGAGCAATGAGTATGGGGTTATTAGATTAGATTCAATAGACAACATCCCTGAAGACATTGAATTAGATTGGAATATATTCACAAATGTAATATATAACAAATCAACCAAGACTGATGTTAAAATCAGAGAAATTAAAAAAGTAGAACAACTTAAAGTTGAAGAAGTGGTCTTAGAACAACCAAAAGAAGAGCCTAAAGCTGGAACCAAAAAAATTGGAAGACCAAAAGGATCAACTACTAAGGGACAACCTAAAGTTGAAGAACAACCAAAAGAAGATCTCAAAGTTGAAGAAGTAACTATTCCAATCTCTGAGGTTCAAATTATTAAGGAAGAGACTAAAACTGAAGAAGTAGTTTTAGAGCAACCAAAAGAAGAACCTAAAGTTATTTCTGATAGAGATAAAAAATTAGCTGAAATTAGAGCTAAATTAGAAGCTATGAAAAATGGAGGTAGAAAATAATGTCAACAGATTTAAAGAGTAAATTATCATCCTTATTTCAGGAAACAAAAGATACTAAAATAGATAAAAATCGAGAAGGGGTTTTTAGTAATCTTCCTGATGGTTATTATCTAGCTGAAGTAGATACAGTTAAATTAGGACTCAATAAGGCTGAAACAAACTTTCAACTAATTTGGACACTAGTTGTTGTTGAAGGCTATAAAGTTGAAGAAAACAGATCATCTCAAACAGGATTTGATATTACAGAATTAGATGGAGTTGCTAATAGAAAGATATTTGCTTTTCATTCTTTAAAAGATTCAAAAAATCTTATATCAGCTAAACAAGATATTCTTAAGTTTGAAGATGAAAATGGAGAGTCTATTGTACCAATAGAATTCTTAGATAATGAAGAAGTATTTGAAGATGCTCTTGATCTAGTAGTAGGCAATAGAATCTATATTCATGTTGAAACAGATAAAAAAGACCCTACCAGTCAATGGAAGAGATTTGTAAGTTGGAAGAGAGCTACCGATCTAGGTCTTCCGGTATAATTTTACTAGACCTTATTTGAAATTACCAAATTGACTGGTAATTTTAGCTTAAATCAAAGAATAGAGAGGTGATCAAGTGAGAGTAAGCAATAGTAAAATAGGAAGCTTATTGAGTTGTCCAAGAAAATTCAAATTATCATATATTGATGGCTTATCTCCTATTTCTAAATCAAAAGCCTTAAAAATAGGAGAAGCTGTTCACTGGGGGATTGAACACAATACTTTTAATCTAGATCCATTCTTTAGTAAGGGTAGCTTTAGACAAAGCCAAGAGTATACTGATGATCAATATATAGCTGAAGCCATGGTATATGGATATCTAAAGAATAAGGATAAAATACTTGAGCCTTATAAGAAGTATAATATTATTGAAGAGATTCATGAGCTAAATCTCTTAGTTGACTTAAAAAGTAAGATTTTTCATAAGAGTCATGAACTTAATGGCATTATAGATCTTATATATTTAGTATCATATGAGACAGATGATGGTTGGAAAGATGGGTGGATTATAATAGACTATAAGACTAGCTCTCAAACTCCCAACTATGATCAATATCTTCCTCAAATCTATACCTATATCTATCTAGTTCAGAAAAAGTTTGGTCTAGATATCCCTATTCTTGATATTGGAATTATTAATATTAGAAAAAGTGGAATTAGATTGAGATCTAAAGAGACTCCTGAAGAATTTAGATTGAGACTAAGAAGAGAATATGAATTGAATGCTGAAAACTATCTTAGTCTTCACAGATATAATCCATCAAGTCTTAATCAAGAAGCCATTGATGATTTTGTAAGTAATCTTACAGATCAAGCAGACTATATAGAAGCTGTTGTTCAATTAGATATGTTTCCTAAGAACTTAGGCTCTTGTAATAACTATGGTGGATGTGAATTCTTACCAATTTGTACTAAACAAGCTGGAGCTCTTAGTCTCTTTAAGAAGTGGGACAAATGACTAGAACATATGAGTTTGGTTCAATTTTTGTCTTAAGAGTTGAACCAAACAACTCCTACTTATCAAAGAAGGGATCAGCACCAATAAAGATAGATGATGAAGATAGTAAAGAGCTAATAAAGTATTTAGATATGTCTATAGTATTCTATTCAAAAGTATCAAAAGAAGATCATATATACTTATGTGAGAGAACGGATAAGACTTATAACTTAGCAAATAAGATATGGAATAAAGGAGAAAGAGAATGAAAGATATAATTCAAGTTAGTTTTAATGTAAAAGTGGGAGGAGAAGCAAAAATTGAGCAAAAGTAAAGAAAAAAGTAATATTATTAGAATTAAAGAGCTATCTAAAGAAATAGCTCAAGCTATTCGTAACATTGAAGATGTTATTGGTAATCAAGTAACACTAATCAATGTAATCAAAAAGGGTAATAAAGAAGAGAAAAAAGTTTTATCCCAACTATCTAAACAATTAGATGAATCTAATAAAGAGCTAGAGAATAAAGTCCAAATATATAGCTCTAGATTAGAACTATGTAATCAGTTTCTAGATATGATTGAGTTTAATAAACCAGAAAATGATAGATCAGAAAAAGCCAAAGAAGTAGAAGATCTCTTTAATATGGTTATTGAAATACTTGGTACTAAATAAAAAGAAAGGAGGACTGGCCTATGACTATAGAAAATAAGTTAGTTGAAATCATTGAGCAAGGCTTAGCTTTTAAAGAATCTAATGACTCAGAGAAGGGTAGCTATGACATCCCTTTTATTATAAAAAAATTAGGGATTAAAACAAAAAAAGATCTAGTAAAAGTATATAGATATCTCTACCCAGATCTTTCTAATCTCTCTTATTATCACTTAGAGAAGATGATCTCAGAAGAGGATTTACAAGCTCTCCAAGCAAATAAAAATCTCAATCTAAATACATCAAATGTAACAACATTCAGAAAAATTAGACAACTAGGTCTAAAAAGATTTGGTTATACAGAAGAGGAGATCTATCAACAACCTTTTAATAAAGATAAGATTCTTTATTATTATACTGAAGTTTTAAAACTTAATAGTCTTAAGTTTTCAATTGGTCATACCTTAATTCATGAAGGTTTGGCTTACTATTATGATCTATTAGTAGAAAACAAATATTTAGTCAAATTCAACATATCTAGCCAAGTTAACTACTCCATAGGATCCTCTATTTCTATAGATCATAACTATAAACATCAATATGTAGCTTCTCTATTTGATTTTCACTACATAGGTGTTTGGGATTGGGATATTCCTAATAGAGTTGTTGGTCTTATGATAAAGCCAAGTAATATTATTAAAGCTGAGGAGACAGAGTTAAGAGAAGTTGAATATCCAATAGCTAATAGATTTCTTGAAAATAATTACAATCTAGGAAGTTGTAGAGGTCAAGATATTAGATATGGTCTCTATTACCAAGGAGAGCTTGTAATGGTGATGTCTCTAAGTAAGAAAAAAAGATTCAATAGTAGATATGAATATGAGCTACTAAGACAAACTGAGAAGATTGGATGGTCTATTGAGGGTGGTTTAGAAAAGATTTTTAATCACTTTTTAAAGCAGTATAATCCAGAAAGTGTTGTCACTTATATTGATTCTAGTAAGTATGATAGTAAGAATCTTATTCAAAAGCTGAACTTTAAAGTTATTGATACTCAAATAGGTCTTACTTGGTATCATCCAATTCTTGGTTTAAATATTAGACAATCTCTCTTATCTAAGAGAGGGTATAATGCTACTCTAGGATATAAGTTTAATAATATTGATGATAGAAAGGTGAATATTGGAAATAGGATGATTGAGAATGGCTTCTTAAAGATCTATGATGCTTCCCAACAAACTCTTCTATGGTATAGAGATAATGGAAACAATTAATGATTTTATCGAGAACTATAGAGAAAAGTATAATATATCTGATATAAATCGTTTTGCTAATCTCATTCATTCTCATAACCAGTCAGTATCTTCTCATAGCTATTTTGTAAGCCTAATTACAATGGATCTATGTAGACATTATAAAGTTTCTCCTGAGACTCAATTACAATGTCTTCAATGGGCTATTCTTCATGATATTCCAGAAATCTATACAGGGGATATCTTTACTACTGTAAAAATAGATCATCCAGAGTTTAGAGAATATCTAAAGACTCTAGAAGATACTTATTATAGAAAATTGGGCTATCCGATAGAAGATGATTTTGATCTCGTAGTAAGATATATTGTTAAGATGGCTGATAATCTAGATGTAGTAATGTTTTGTTATATAGAACAAGAATTGGGAACAAAGGGAGAATATGAAAAAATTAAACAAAGAGCTTTCAATACATATCTTCAATTAAAGGAGCAAGTAGAATTAATCTTATTCTCAGATAATAAAAGAGGTGATTAGATGAATAGAAAAATCATAATCAGATTAAATAAGGGTAAAGGGTTATTTGGTAAGAAGATAACTATTGAGTGTAGTGAGAGAAAAAAAGTACTCTTATTAGAAGAGCTTTTACTATCTGATCCTTTCTGGGTTATAGGTAATCACATTATATCTAAATCTAATATCACCTATATTAAGGTGAAGTAATGGATAAGCATGTTGAAAAAATAATTAATCAGATATATGAGAAAGTTTGGAATCAAGTTTTCTCTAAGAGAAATATCAAAAAAATTATTAATGATCCTAATTATATAGCGAAAACAATTACTAAATATGATGAATCTAGATTATATGATGAATTTGCTAAGAGATTTTCTAAGATACTGACTAAGAGAGGTCTCAATAAAACTAGAGGTGTTTGGAGAAAGTTCTTTGAAACTGCAAAGAGAGAGGGATTAGTATCACCAAATATCCTCTATTCAAAATATGAACAAAACATTTTTAATAAAGTTCTTCAGAAGAATTTAGATATGATAAAGTCAATCCCTAGAAGGGCTCTCAAAGTTCTTAAACAAAAGAGTATTCAAACTCTCAAGAGACAAGTTATTAATGGAGATCTTGGTAGAAATGAATTCTATAAGTTCTTAAAACAAAAAGGAGTTATTAATGCTAGACTTATAGCTAGAACAGAAACAGCTAAGTTTCAGACAGCTATCTTAAGAGAAAGATCTTTTGAGCTAGGGTCTACAGCATATATTTGGGGCTCTAACAATGATCCTAGAACAAGAGAGAGCCATAGAAAAATGAGAGATGTTGTAGTATTTTGGACTGATGCTCAAGAGAATAAGCCTTTCTTAGATAATATGTATGGAGATGCTGGAGAATTTCCAAACTGTAGATGCTCTCCTCAACCCATTCTATCTGTTAAAAGCTTAAAGAAACCAGTTTATGAGGTTTATGACCCTCTAACTAAATCTACTAAAAAGATGAATCTAAAAGAATTGAAGGACAAACTAGGCTTTGGAGAGTAATAATGACTAAGCTAGAAAGAGTTCTATATAGAAGCTTATATAAAAAATCTTTTTATGAGTTTGCTAAGTACTTTTGGAATGTTGTAGATCCTCAACCCTTCAAAGATGGGGTGATTGTTCAATTTCTCTGTGAAGTAGCTGAATATCTATGTAGAGCTTGGTTAAGTGATGACATTAAGAAGGAATGGTATACAAAACCTCTTCCTCCTGGTAATTATGGTCAAATAATAGATATTAGAGGAGTAAATAAGAATAAGATCAATATCAACATTCCTCCTAGACATAGTAAATCAATGATATTTAACGTCTTACTACCTGTATGGTTATGGCTTCATCATCCAATAAAAGCTGTTTCAGTTTCTCATACAGAGGGGTTGGCTATAGACTTTAATACTAAGAGACAAAGATTGATAAATAGCTTTGAGTTTCAAGAGCTATACCCTGAGATTAAAATAGTAATAAATAGTGGTAAATTCTTAAAAGATGTAAGAGCTGGTGAGTTATATAGTATTAATAGAAATGCTTTACTAGGTCGTGGGGCTGATGTTATTATAAATGATGACTTAACTAATGCTGAAACAGCTAGAAAAGATATGGAAGAGATGAATAATGCTTGGTCTTATTATACAAGAACCATGCCTTCTCGGATTAATGATATTTTTAAGTGTATTATCTTTAATATTCAGCAAAGACTAGCTCCTAATGATATTACAGGTAGGTTGTCTAAGGATAAAAAGCTATCTGAGCAATACATTTTTATTGTTCTAGAAGCTATCTTTTCCCAAAAAACAACTCTTGTTTGTCCTCTATCAGGGAGACTAATAACTTTTGAAAAAGGAGACTTCTTATGGCCAGAGAGATTTGGTGACTATGAGTCTTTAAGATTATCTCTAGGAGAAGCAACATTTGAAACTCAGTATCTTCAAAAGCCTATTGCTAGTGATAGTACTGTTATTAAAAAAAATATGATAATAGTCAAACCAATTACTGAGGTTCATAGTCAACTTGATTCTGCAGATCTAATCTATGCTTCTCATGATTTCCCAGTTAAAGATAAGGAAGAATCTGATAATTTTGGATCTGTTCTTGGCAAGAGAAAGGGCTCAACTCTATATATTCTTGATGGAATAGAGAAGAAGATGGCCTTTGTTAAATCTGTTGAATATGTAAGAGTTTTACATGATACCTTCCCTGGAATTATTCAGATCATAGAAGATAAAGCCAATGGGTCAGCTGTTATTCAACAACTACAAGAAGAATTAACTGGTATCTATCCTTATAATCCAGGAACCAAATCTAAATATCAGAGATTAGAATCAGCATCTCTCTATATGGATATAAAAAATGTTATCTTTGTAGCTGATGTTTGGGATAATCTTTCTCAAACATATGTTCTTAGTGATAATCTTAGACACTTAGTAGAGAGATTACTAGTATATCCTTTTGTTGAGTTTGATGATGTAGTAGATGCATTTTCTCAGTTAGTATTGTTTGTCTTCGTAGATAAACAATTCTCAGTATATGGTAGATCTTTTAATGATGAGAACATCACTTTTGAAAGAGATGTTAGTAATTTAACTAAAACAGTATTCTTTGTAAAAGAAGGAGACATTTGGAAGTTAGCCAAATCATGTATAGACTATTCCACTAACACTATCTATATTATAGAAGATGATACCTTCAGATGTAGTGTTGAAGAGGGCTTAAACAAGTTAAAAGAGTTCTCTAAAGGTAGTATGGTGTATGATTGTAGCTTCGATGAGGGTATATATCACTACTATGATGAGAGTCTTGTTATCGATAGATACTCATCAATTCAGGATGATTTAGAAGATCAAGTATCTAGACTATCTCTTCAATTTGCTAAAAAGAGAATCAAATTATTCTCAGGATGTAATCTAATTAGAGGTGAGATAGATATGTTTAAGTATGATAAGAACTATGCTGAGAAAGGTGAGATGAAGTTTTTATCTCGAAAAGATGGCTTCATTAGCTGTATAAGAGGGATGTTAAAAGTATATGGAGAATAAGAAATTAAATACTTTTTAAAACTTCTTATTATATTAGTTGATTTAATTCTTCTTTTAATATATAATATATGTGTCAAATAAAAATAAAGGAGAAAATAAATGAGTAAAGCAATTTTAATCATTGGCGACAAAGTTAAAATATTATGGGAAAAAACACGTTACCTTTCCGATTGTTATGCAGATAAAGGAGAAATAGTTGGAGTTTTTAAAAGAGACTTTTATGACGAATATCTTGTTCGTGGTTTTAACAAAGAAAACCCTCTTCATACATTAACTTTCAAAGAAGAAGAGTTAATCTTATTAAAGGAGGAAAAGCAAACAATGAAGAAAAGCGACTTAAAACAAGGTGCGATAGTTAAATTTAGAAATAATCAAATGTATATTTTAATTGGTAAAAAATTTGTTAATTTAATTGATGGCGAATATATGCCATTAGAAAGATACGACGATGATTTATACTTTAAAACCGATTATTTATACTTTAAAACCGATGCATATGACGTTATGAAAGTATTTAATTCTTCACTTGAACATGAGGGATATTATTACTATATAAGAAATAAACTCATTATTAAACCATGGACTTGGGAACGCAAAGAAGAAGAGCCAAGCAAAGAACTAACAGTTGGTGAGATTGAAAAATTACTTGGTTATAAAGTTAAGATTATAAAGGAGAAAAAAGAATGAATTATCAATTTTATAATCCTCATCCTCAACAAAAGAGAGTTAGAGATTGCGTAAAAAGAGCCTTAACTTTAGCTACTGGTAAGACTTATCAAGAAGTTAGTCTAGAACTTAACAGACTAAAGAAGGAGACAGGGGCTAAAGTATTTAATGATACTACAAATTGGAAAGAATATGTTAAAAGGCTTGGTTGGGAAAAACTATCCTTTCCAGCCATCAAAGGCCAACCAAGAATGAATGGTCACTCTTTTACAAAAAACTATCCCCAAGGAACTTATTTATTAAATATGGCTCATCACCTAGTAACTGTAAAAGATGGAGTCCTATATGATACTTGGGATTCTAGAGATAAATGTGTATACAATGCTTGGAAAGTAAAATAAGAAAGGAAGAAAAAGATATGTTAGAAAAAGAAATTGTTGTTGATTCTCATCCAACATTAAAACCAAAAGCCCATGTTATTTTCTTAGGAAGAGATGGAGCTGGTAAATCTACTATTACAAGATTACTTGAAAAAGAAGTAGCCTACTCAGCTCTCATTCACTCCAGACCAACTAACCCTTCTGATATAGAGAGAACTATGAATAAGATCTTTATATCTCTATCACCAGAATATCTCTTATGGGATAGAATAGGGATAATAGATTCTCCAATATATGAGGGAAGGAATATTGAACCAGATGATATAGAGTTCTTAAGAGATAATAATGTTGTATGTGTATTCTTAGAGAGAGATGATACAGATACTTCAACAGAAAGAGGAGAGAAGCTCAGAGACTTAGAGTGGAGATATCTTCAAGCTATGAGTATCTTGAAATATTTTAATATTCCTGTTATTCATGAAGTTATCCAACCAACTCCAATTCCTGAGGATGGTATCAAAGAAACCCTATCTAATATTATTAATAAGTTAAAAGAAGGAGGATTTGTTGAGTGAGAATATTCATTGAAGGATCTGTAGGAGCTGGTAAGACCTTCTTAGCTACTCTCCTCCACAACCTATTCAAACTAGACTATAAAGAAGCTAATGTTCTTGTGGGATCTGATGGAGTATCTATAAATGGAGATTCTGTTTATGATTGGTCTTTACCAGGGGACATAATCATAGATAGATGGCTTAAAGAAAGAGGTATTTTTTCAGCCAATCAACAATTAGATCCTGAGTTCAAAAAACCTAGAGAAGATGATCTCATAATTCTACTTGTTGACTCTTCTGAAAATCTTGAAAAGAATAGATCTATTAGAGGAAGACCTTATGAGTTTGACCCTTCTATCACCAAAGAAGATTTGAGAGATTTTGATGAATATTTTTACAGAGAGTTTAGAAAGTATTGTAAGGAACATAATATAAGATGGTATGAACTATCTTGGAAAAACTAGGCTATAATCTGGGACAGTAATCACAACCTAGCTCAGAATATAAGTATAAAAGAAAAGGAGAAAAATGTGAAAAAATTATTACAAAAGTTAGGACTCAATATTGAGTCAAAAAAGACCTTATTTACAGTTCTTGTAGTAATCTTCTTCTTAGGAACTATTATTCAAAACATCATGGAAGTCTATATGGTTGGAGATGGTCTAACTATTAGAGGAGAGATGATTTGCTGGTTTGGTGGAGGATTACTAATTAGTTGGTTAGTATTTGGAGTAATGGATATTATAACCGAAGTTTACGGTAAAAACACAAGTATCAAGGTATTTTCATTAGCTATCTTAACTAATTTACTATTCATAGGTCTTCTTAACTTATTAATGGTGTTTCCGGAATCAACATCAGCTGGAGGAATTGGAACAACTACCCTAACAAATCTAGCTGGTAGTGGTATTAGGTTAGTAGCTAGTTCAGCTATTGCTTTCTGGATTGGTAACTTTATTAATGCTATTATTATGAGTAAGTTAAAACATAAACATGGAGATAATAGATATATTCATAGATCTATTGTATCTACGATATTTGGTCAATTAGTTGATAATATGATCTTTAATATACTAGCTTTTGGGCCATTTGGATTAGTATTCTTAGGTTTTGGAACATTTGAATTTGGTCTAACCTGGGGTGAATCAGGACCTATCTCCCAAAACATCCTCAATGGATGGTTAGTACTTTTAATATCAGTATTAATTTCTACAAGTTTAGAGGTTATTATAGAAGCTATCTTCTCTCCTCTAAATAAATTGATTTCAACTAAAGCAAAAAATCTAAAATAGGAGTTTGTTAAAAGTGATTAGTAGTAAGTTACAAGAAACCTTAGATAACATATTAAATAATGCCCCTGAGGACATCTTACTATTGGATCATTGGTGTTTAGTAGATCAAAACAAGTTTCCATATAATATTAGTAGTCAAGATTTAGCTAGAACATCTAATCCAGAAGATTTTATGGGATTAGATGTTCTAGATCCCATTAGAACAAAGGTAAAGTTTGTAGGTCTTGGAGCTCTAATCAAATATATAGGAGCTATAGATATTGATTCTTGTGTAGAAAGCCCTTTTGATAAAAATACTATCACTCCACAAGCCTTAGAGCTAATTCACTACTTCAAGTCTTATACTGAATTCAGCTTTAGTGGGAGAGGGATTAGAATCTTATTTAGTCCAGTAGGAGCTTATAATACAGAGAAGTACTATTTAAAGAATAGCTCTCTTGGAATAGAATTCTATATTCCTCAACAAAGAAGTCCTAGATATGTAACAATAACTGGAAGAAGAATCTTTGAAGAGTATGACTATAGAAAAATAGATTTATCTGAAGCCTGTGAAAAGTGGATGAAAAGACCTATATTAGAGAGTAAAAAAGAAGTTACTCATCCTACATTATCTGATGAAGATGTAATGAAAAAGGTTAGATATTATCTTCTTATAAACTCTGACTTTCAAGATAACTATTATTTAGAGGCTCCAGGTAGTGGTAGTAATGAAAGTGAAAGAGACTTCCACTTGGTGTCTTTTATCTATAATAATATTACAACCAATCCAGATCAAATCATAATGGTATTTGAATCATCTAACTTCTATAAAACCAAGGATGAAAAACACTTAGATAAATGGCATAAGAGAGATCATAGCCACTTCTGGTCTATATATAATAAAATCAAACAGTAAAGGAGAGATAATATGAAAAAGAGAGAGTTAGTATTTATAACAGGAAGCTCGATGGGAATAGGTAGGGCTACTGCTTTAAAGTTTCTAAGAAAGAAATATGATGTTGTAGGAATGGATATTCAAGAATCAACAATAAATAATCCTCATTATACACACATAGTAGGGGATATCAGAAATGTTGAAGATTATCCAGATATTAATCCTCATATCTTAATAGTAAATGCAGGAACTAATGATGATGACATTGCTATTGAAGTAAATCTCTTAGGATCTATCAAAACAATAAACAAATATATTGACTCACCAAACCTAAAATCTATATTGGTTGTAGCCTCGGTGGCGGGCACATCAGGTTGTGATCTCCCAAACTATGTAGCTAGTAAGGGAGGTCTAAAAGCATATACTCTTAACTTAGCCAATAGATTAGCTCCAAGACTAATAACAGTAAACTCAGTATCAGCTGGTATGGTTCTAACAGAGATGAACAAAGACTTAGTCAAAAATAAGAAGCTTTATACAGATGTTGTTCATGAGAATCTCTTTCATAGATCTATAGATCCTAAAGAAGTGGGAGAGTTAATATATTACCTAACAGTTATCAACAAGTCTATTACTGGTGAAGACATTATTATGGATTCTGGAGAGTTTGCTAGATTCAACTTCATAGCCACTAAAGAACAAGAAGAGAGAGACTACTTCTATAAAAAACAAGATAAGAGATTTATTGATTTTAACGTGAGAGTGAAATAGAAGTGAATAAAAAGATAACTGTTATTGATAGAAAAGAAGTTATGTATAAGTGGGATGAAGAAGAACCTAGTAGTAAGGAAGTATCAAACTGTATAGAAAGATTGAAAGAGAAGATAGGAGATATTGAATCGAAGTTTATAGCTCTAACTTTCTATAAAGATGATGTCTTTATTATCTATGACTTCTATCATATTAAGTCTCTCAGAATAAAGAGACTAAAAAGGAGTAAAAAACATGTCAGAAAAATTACTTCAAAATAAAATCTTATCATGGCTAAGAGAGTTCAAAAAGTCTAATAAAATATACTACGAGAAGAGATACCCTTCCGGATTGGCCTATAAAAAGGGCTTACCTGACCTATATGTAGTATATAAGGGTCTTCATTTAGAATTTGAATTAAAATCTCCTGATGGAGAACTATCTTCTATGCAAGAAATATATCGAGATCTCTTTAATGATATAGCTGTATACTATGTTATTTCAAGCTTAAAACAATTTACAGATATCATCTTAGCTTTACAGAGATCTGAAGTTACTATTTCTATAAAGTAATCCTTTTTATAAAAAGATGAAAAGGTAATTACCAAGAGAAATACTTTTCATCTTATTTGCCAAAGGTTTTTAATTAGAATATCATAAGGAGATATAATGAATATATCAAAAAAGAAAGATTCTTGTAAACTTTGTAAGATTGATGAGCAAATTAAAAAGACAGAGTGGGTTAACTGTCCAAAAATAGGAGGAATTATTCATATCTATCGACTAACTTGTGAGAAGGCTAAAGAGGTAAAAAGAAGAAGAG
>Ga0116233_1071699_pt1 | contig 14696 bp, 12 predicted proteins | sample BioSIPRNA_2_FD_89647 | JGI IMG/M metagenome (GOLD analysis project Ga0116233, IMG submission 89647) | Anaerobic biogas reactor microbial communites from Washington, USA - Biogas_R1_B SIP RNA (Metagenome Metatranscriptome) | ecosystem: Engineered > Bioreactor > Anaerobic > Unclassified | place...
CGAAGGGTCCTATTTTTTTCGCTTTTTTTCGTTTTCATCAAATTACATTCTTTTAGAATTACACTATTGAAAGCTTGAATTGGTTAGTCTAGGTATTAGTGATAACTTTTAATTGTTAATTTCATATTTGATTAGGGATGAACGAGGGGGTGCCGGTCGTGCGTGAAGGAATTACTCTAGCTTGCTCGGAGTGTAAAAATCGTAATTATCGAACTAATAAAAACAAAAAGAACAATCCCGAACGGCTTGAAATGATGAAATATTGCAAGTTTTGCCGCAAAGAAACAAGTCATAAAGAGACAAGATAGGTTCGGAAATAAACACACCCTAATGAAGGGGATGAGTATAAAATGCAACCCACTAAGACAATTAAAAAAGAATCGCCGGCCCAGGGTTTTCGGCGTTTTTTCCGTAATGTAACCGCCGAATTAAAAAAAGTCAATTGGCCTAACCGGAAAGAGCTTACTACTTATACTATAGTAGTTATTGCTACTGTTTTCTTGGTATCCTTTATTATTTGGGTTTGGGATATTGGTTTAACTGTTGTCTTTAAGGCGATGGGATTTTACCGGTAGTGAGGAGAAACATATGGAAAAGAATTGGTATGTCATTCATACCTATTCGGGATATGAAAATAAGGTTAAGGCAAACCTTGAACGTCGCGTAGAATCCATGGCGATGGAAGATAAAATCTTTCGTATTTTAGTTCCTACTGAAGAAGAATTGGAAATAAAAGATGGCAAACGAAAGATTACTAAAAAGAAAATCTATCCCGGTTATGTGATTGTGGAAATGATTTTAACTGACGATTCATGGTATGTGGTCCGAAATACACCGGGAGTTACCGGGTTTGTTGGTTCCGGTTCTAAGCCCTTGCCTTTACAAGAGAAAGAAACTAAATTAATCCTACATCAAATGGGAATCGATGAGCCCCGTACTAAAATTGATTTTGAACTGGGAGAAACCATCAAAGTTATTCGGGGACCATTTGAAAATTTTTCCGGAATTATTGAAGAAATTAGTCCCGAAAAAGGTAAGATTAAAGTTAGAGTATCAATGTTCGGTCGGGAAACACCGGTGGAGTTGGATTATCACCAAGTTGAAAGGATTTAATTACTAAAATAAACTGTTTCCTAAAGATTGAACTATAATTAAGGGTAACTGTTCCCTGGATACCGTTTGCTGCAAAGTGGGAGGGTAAATCCCGTTATGACCACATTATAATCTAAGGAGGTGAAGGGCAATGGCTAAAAAGATTACGGGAATAATTAAATTACAAGTTCCGGCTGGAAAAGCGAATCCGGCGCCACCCGTAGGCCCTGCCCTGGGACAACACGGCGTAAATATTATGGAGTTTTGTAAATCTTTTAACGAACGCACTAGTAATCAGGCCGGGATGATTATCCCAGTCGTAATCACAGTTTATGAAGATCGTTCGTTTACATTTATCTGTAAAACTCCCCCGGTTCCCGTTCTAATTAAAAAGGCGATCAACATTGAGAAGGGTTCCGGAATTCCTAACAAAACCAAGATTGGGTCGATTAGTAAAGCGAAAGTTCGTGAAATTGCTGAATTAAAAATGCCTGATCTTAATGCTGCCAGTATTGAAACGGCTATGAGTATGGTTGCCGGTACTGCCCGTAGTATGGGTATTGTCGTGGAAGATTAATTTTTTTAAAGATTAAGTGTTTTATAATCCGGTACAATTCGGATTCTCTAAGAATGTGGGAGGAATATCATTCCGCTAAACCACAAAGGAGGTTTATAAATGCCAAAACATGGTAAGAGATATATGGAAGCCGCTAAAATGGTTGATTCCGCTAAATTATACGAGCCAGTCGAAGCTTTGAATTTAATTAAAAGCATGCCAAAGGGTAAGTTTGATGAATCTATTGAAGTCGCAATTCGTTTGGGTGTTGATCCCCGACATGCCGATCAGCAAATTCGTGGCGCGGTAGCTTTACCGTATGGAACTGGAAGGACAGTCCGAGTGGCTGTATTTGCAAAAGGAGAAAAGGCCAAGGAAGCCCAAGAGGCTGGAGCCGAAAAAGTTGGAGCCGAAGATCTCATCGAAGAGATTCAAAAAGGTTGGATGGAGTTCGATGTGGCTGTCGCTACTCCTGATATGATGGGTGCTGTCGGTAAATTGGGTAAAATTTTAGGTCCTAAGGGTTTGATGCCCAACCCAAAGACCGGCACCGTTACTTTAGAGGTTGGTAAAGCCGTTAAAGAAATCAAAGCCGGAAAAGTCGAATATCGGGTCGATAAGACCGGTATCGTACATGTACCCATTGGAAAGGTTTCTTTTGACGTGGATAAATTGGCTCGCAACTTCCGGGCTTTATTGGATGTTATTGTTAAGGCAAAACCCGCTTCAGCTAAAGGAACTTATCTTAAAAGCGTAGTGGTTTCCCCGACGATGGGTCCGGGAGTGAAAATTTCACCTCAGTTAGCGGCTCAAACCGGTGGGGAACGATAAAGAAGATCTTTATTTAATTTAATAGTTATTATGCCATAGACAGTAGGCGCCCTAATGGGAATAATGGTGAAACCACCTACCGAGGCTGGAAGGATTCAATTTTGGTTTGATAAGCCGTGAAGCGGTTTATTAAAAAAGACCTCCAGTACCTATGGGGGTCTTTTTCAATTATTACAGTAGAATCATCGATTACTTAAAATAAGGAGGTGTAGTAATGGCAAGGCCGGAAAAAGAAGCGAAAGTAAGTGAAGTACAACAGAAGTTCACCATGGCGAAATCGGTAATTCTAGCTGACTACCGTGGTCTGAATGTTATGGAAGTCACTGAATTAAGAAAGAAATTGCGCGAGGCCGGTGTTGAATATCGGGTAGTGAAAAACACTCTAACCAGCAGGGCCGCAAAAGCCGCAAATATTGACGGGTTGGATCAATTATTAAGTGGACCTACCGCGTTAGCCTTTGGTATTGAGGATGTAGTTGTACCAGCGAAGATTTTAGCAGAATTTGCTAAGGATCATAAAAAGTTAGAATTAAAAGGCGGGGTTTTAGAAGGTAAAGTGATTGATTTGGCCGCAGTTAATGAATTGGCTAATTTACCTTCTCGGGAAGCGCTACTGGGCCAATTGGCGGGTATGCTTCAAGCTCCAATCCGTGGATTGGTTACAGTTCTTTCCGGTCCGCTTCGTAATTTAACCTATGCAGTTGAAGCGGTGCGGAAACAAAAAGCTGAAGCTTAGTGTTGTTGTTTATTTAATTCATGGTTATAACCATTATTAAGGAGGATAATAAGAATGTCAAAAATCAATGATGTATTGGAAATAGTTAAAGGTCTCAGTGTTCTTGAACTAAACGAACTGGTAAAAGCATTTGAAGAGGAGTTTGGTGTTTCAGCCGCTGCTCCAGTAGCTGTTGCCGCAGCGCCTGCTGCTGGTGGCGGTGCGCCTGCTGCCGAAAAAACTGAATTTGATGTAGTTCTGGCTAGCGCCGGAGCCCAAAAGATTCAAGTTATTAAGGTGGTTCGCGAAGCAACCGGTTTAGGACTTAAAGAAGCCAAAGATTTGGTGGATGGCGCTCCTAAAACCATCAAAGAAGGTATCTCTAAGAATGATGCCGAGGAACTTAAAAAGAAACTTGAAGAAGCCGGCGCTACCATTGAGCTTAAATAATATTGACTTTTTTTAGAGGGGCGAAAGCCCCTCTAATTTTTTTATTGACAATCGTTGAGACGTATGTTATCATTATTATCTGCTGGTATCTGAAGTTAAAAAAAGGGAAAGATGTAGTTGGAATTACAAATTATTGGGAAATGTGGGCTGAAAAAAACTGAACTACATTGATTAGTATTGAATACTAGCGAAAGTGTAAGCGAGGATAACGATGTTACCTTGCTTTTATCTGTTTATATATAGGTAGAATTAACCTTTACATATAACCCATCAATAATACAAGATTGTTAAGGAACACAATAAAGATAAGATTAAGTTTGTATTGTACCAAAATCTGAAGAGGTGAGTAGTTTGCAAGAAACCGTAAAGAAACGCCGACAACGGTTAAGCTTTGGTAAAATCGATGAGATTTTAGACATGCCGAACCTCATTGAAGTTCAGCAAAAATCATACCAATGGTTTTTAGATGAAGGATTACGAGAGATGTTTCGGGATATCTCTCCGATTCAAGACTTCACCGGCAACTTAGTCTTGGAATTTATTGATTATGTTTTAGGCGAACCAAAATATCCGGTTGAAGAGTGTAAGAAACGGGATGTTACTTTCGCTGCGCCTCTACGTGTTAGAGCCCGTTTAATTAATAAAGAGACTGGTGAGGTAAAAGAACAAGAAGTATTTATGGGTGATTTTCCTTTAATGACTGAAAAGGGCACTTTTATTATTAACGGAGCGGAACGGGTAATCGTTAGTCAACTAGTCCGTTCTCCAGGAGTTTACTTTGGTAGGGCCCAAGATACTACCGGTAAGTATCTATATACAGCCAGTATTATACCAAACCGTGGCGCCTGGCTAGAGTTTGAGTTTGACGCGAATGATAATTTGTTTGTTAGAATTGATCGAACCAGAAAGTTGCCGGTCACAATTTTGCTTAAATCTTTAGGTTTAGGGAATAATTATCAACTTACCGAACTCTTCGATGGGCATGAAAGTGTTAAACTAACCTTGGAACGGGATAACACCCAAAGTGAAGAAGAAGCGGTTGTTGAAATTTATAAGCGACTTCGCCCGGGGGAACCGCCTACCGTAGATAGCGCCCGTACATTATTTGAAACTTTATTCTTTGATCCGAAACGATATGATCTTGCTCCGGTCGGACGTTACAAACTTAATAAAAAATTAGGCTTAAATTTTCCCGCTAAATCAATTAAACCGTCCGTTGATGCCGATGGCAACGAAATTCCCGGCCAGGAAGCGGTGAAAGTTCTAACCAAAGAGGATGTAATCGAAGTTGTCAAATATATATTGAACCTCCATGAGGGTATTGGAGAGATTGACGATATCGATCATTTAGGAAATCGTCGTTTGAAATCTGTAGGAGAACTGCTCCAGAATCAGTTCCGAATTGGATTGGCAAGAATGGAAAGAGTGGTCCGGGAAAGAATGACCATTCAGGATGTTGAAGTCATTACACCCCAAGCATTAATCAATATCAGGCCGGTTGTTGCGGCTATTAAAGAATTCTTTGGTTCTAGCCAGTTGTCGCAGTTTATGGACCAGACTAATCCATTAGCGGAGTTAACCCATAAAAGGAGGCTTTCCGCTCTTGGACCGGGCGGTCTATCTAGAGAAAGGGCTGGATTCGAAGTACGTGACGTTCACCATTCCCACTACGGGAGAATGTGTCCGATCGAAACTCCTGAAGGTCCTAATATCGGGTTAATTGGTTCGCTCACTACTTTTGCTAGAATCAATGAGTATGGTTTTATTGAGACTCCTTACCGAAGGGTCATCGATAATAAAGTTAGTGACGAAATCATCTATTTTACCGCTGATGAAGAGGATAAGTATATTGTCGCTCAAGCTAATGAACCGTTTGATCCGGAAACTAGAGAGTTTGTTAATAACCGGGTTTCAGTCAGATATCGGGACGATATTTTGGAAATTCCCAACAATCAGGTCCAATTAATGGACGTTTCACCCAAACAGTTAGTAAGTATAGCTACCGCTTTGATTCCGTTTTTAGAGAACGATGATGCTAACCGGGCGCTAATGGGTTCCAACATGCAACGTCAAGCAGTGCCTTTATTAAGGACTGACGCGCCTTATGTAGGAACCGGGATGGAATATAAAGCGGCGCTTGATTCCGGAGTAGTGGTTTTGGCCAAACGGAAAGGTACAGTTGTTAAGGTAAGCGGAGATGAAATCCGGATTAAAGCCGATCAAGGAATTGATTCATATAGGCTTTTAAAGTATGAACGTTCTAATCAGGGTACCTGTATTAATCAAAAACCGATTGTAATGGAAGGCCAGATTGTTGAAGCCGGTGAAGTAATCGCCGATGGACCTTCCACCGACCAAGGCGAATTGGCTTTGGGCAAAAACATCTTAGTCGCGTTTATGCCTTGGGAAGGTTATAATTATGAAGACGCAATTTTGATCAGCGAAGAATTAGTTATCGGCGATGTTTTCACCTCGGTCCATATTGAAGAATATGAAGCTGAAGCCCGTGATACTAAATTGGGCGCTGAGGAAATTACCAGGGACATACCTAATGTCGGTGAAGGCGCTTTAGATGATTTGGATGAACAAGGTATTATCCGGATCGGCGCTGAAGTTCGACCAGGAGATATTTTAGTAGGTAAAGTTACCCCTAAAGGCGAAACCGAACTTACCGCTGAAGAAAGGTTATTACGAGCCATTTTCGGGGAAAAGGCCCGGGAGGTAAGGGATACTTCACTTCGGGTGCCTCATGGAGAATCAGGTCGAATTATTGATGTTAAGGTATTCTCTAGAGAAAATGGTGATGAGCTGGCACCGGGAGTTAATCGTCTGGTCAGGGTCTATATTGCCCAGAAACGTAAAATTTCCGAAGGCGATAAAATGGCCGGTCGTCATGGAAATAAAGGAGTTATCGCCAAAATTCTACCTGTTGAAGATATGCCGTTTTTGCCTGACGGGACTCCGGTTCAAATTGTATTGAACCCTTTAGGAGTTCCTTCACGGATGAATCTCGGTCAGATTTTAGAAACCCACTTGGGATGGGCTGCCAAAGTGCTAGGATTTAGTGTGGCTACTCCTGTTTTTGGTGGGGCAACTGAAAAAGATATCTTGGAAACTTTGGAAAAGGCCGGTTTACCCAAAAACGGAAAAACTCAACTTTATGATGGTCGTTCCGGTGAGCCTTTCGACAATCCCGTTACAGTCGGTTATGTATATATGTTAAAGTTAGCCCACTTGGTTGATGATAAGATCCATGCCCGTTCCACCGGACCTTATTCATTGGTTACGCAACAACCTTTAGGTGGAAAAGCCCAATTTGGAGGACAGCGTTTTGGGGAAATGGAGGTTTGGGCTCTAGAAGCTTATGGTGCTGCTTATACCCTTCAAGAGTTACTAACCGTTAAATCCGACGATGTAATCGGCCGGGTAAAAACCTATGAAGCGATTGTGAAGGGTGAAAATGTTCCTGAGCCTGGCGTTCCCGAATCCTTCAAGGTACTAATTAAAGAACTGCAAAGTCTTTGTCTGGATGTTAAGGTCTTGACTGAAGAAGCACAGGAAGTCCAGATTAAAGAGGAAGACGAAGATGTTAAAGAGATGGCTAAAGAATTAGGATTGGAGCTAGAAGCTCCGACGGATACTGTTTTTGATGAAGAGATTGATGATGTTGAGAACGGCGAAAATTCATTTAACGAAGAAGATGAGGAACTCTTTGAGGATAATCTTGAAGAAGATCTAATAGGAGAAGTCTGAATTTTCGATTGAAATTGTTCGAAGGAGGGACCCCTTTGCTGGATGCCAATAATTTTGACGCTTTAAAAATTGGTTTGGCTTCTCCGGAACAAATAAGGGCTTGGTCAAGCGGAGAAGTTAAAAAACCGGAAACTATTAATTACCGGACCTTAAAACCGGAACGGGAAGGACTTTTTTGTGAGAAAATTTTTGGTCCACAACGAGACTGGGAATGTCATTGCGGAAAATACAAGAGAGTCCGTTATAAAGGAATTATTTGCGACCGTTGTGGTGTTGAGGTTACTCGCTCTAAAGTCCGTCGGGAACGGCTGGGGCATATTGAATTAGCTGCTTCCGTATCCCACATTTGGTTCTTTAAAGGAATACCTAGCCGGATGGGTTTATTACTAGATATTTCCCCACGGCATTTGGAAAAAGTAATTTATTTTGCCGCTTATATTGTAGTGGATACTGGCAATACTCCTCTCCTTAAAAAACAACTATTGTCGGAGAATGAGTACCGTGAGGCTCGTGAAAAATATGGACAAAGTTTCAAGGCTTTAATGGGCGCCGAAGCTATTCGGAAATTATTGGAAGAGATTGAACTCGAAAAATTAGCAGTGGAACTAAAAAAAGAAGTGAAGGAAGTCAGCGGACAGCGCCGGATCAGAGCTATTCGCCGTTTAGAAGTGGTTGAATCTTTCCGTAAATCCGAAGGTAGGCCCGAATGGATGGTTATGGATGTAATCCCGGTTATACCCCCGGAATTACGGCCGATGGTCCAGTTGGATGGTGGCCGGTTTGCCACTTCCGATTTAAACGATCTTTATCGGAGAGTAATTAATCGTAATAATCGGTTAAAAAGGTTACTCGAATTAGGAGCCCCCGATATTATTGTCCGTAATGAAAAAAGAATGTTGCAAGAAGCCGTTGATGCATTGATCGATAATGGTAGGCGCGGTCGTCCTGTTACCGGCCCCGGTAATAGGCCCTTAAAATCTTTAAGTGATATGCTTAAAGGAAAACAAGGCCGTTTTCGTCAAAACCTTTTAGGGAAGCGGGTCGACTATTCCGGGCGTTCGGTTATTGTAGTGGGGCCGGAATTACGATTAGACCAATGTGGTCTTCCTAAAGACATGGCTCTTGAATTATTCAAACCTTTTGTAATGAAACGGCTGGTTGATAACGGCTATGTTCATAACATTAAAAGCGCCAAACGGATGGTTGAGAGGGTTAAAACTGAGGTTTGGGATGTTTTGGAAGAAGTCATCCGTGACCATCCGGTTATGTTGAATCGGGCCCCGACTTTGCATCGTCTGGGTATTCAGGCTTTTGAACCGGTATTGGTTGAAGGGAAAGCAATCCAGATTCATCCATTAGTTTGTACTGCTTATAATGCGGACTTTGACGGTGACCAAATGGCGGTACACGTCCCGCTTTCGGCTGAAGCCCAATCCGAAGCCAGAATACTGATGCTTTCAGCCCATAATATTCTTTCTCCGGCAAATGGACGGCCGATCGCCACCCCAACCCAAGATATGGTTTTAGGTTGTTATTATTTAACAATCAGCCGGGATGGAGGAAAGGGAGAAGGCAAAGTATTTGGAGATGCTATTGAAGTTTACAATGCTTATGACGCCGGCGCCGTTGAATTGCACGCTAAAATTAAGATAAGAATGAATGGCCAGTTGTTAGATACAACTGTAGGCCGGGTTATCTTTAATGACCAAGTTAGGATCGATTTGGGTCCTGACCCGATTGCTAATTTCCAAATAACCAATCGGGTCATTGATCGCAGCACTCTTGGTAAATTAGTGGGTAAATGCGCTCGAAGCCATAGCGTGGCTAAAACCGCTGAAATTTTGGACCAAATTAAGAGAGTGGGTTTTCATTTCGCCACTAAATCCGGAACCACCATCGCTATAGATGATATTACTATTCCGCCTGCTAAAAAAGATATTTTAAACGAAGCGGAACGCCAAGTTGAACAAGTTGAGGAACAATTTCGACGTGGTTTGATAACAAGCGACGAACGATATCAGAGATTTATCGATATTTGGACCAAAGCAAAAGAGAACGTTACCGACGCAATGAATAAAGCCCTTGAAAATTTTAATCCGGTTTATATGATGTCCATTTCCGGAGCCCGTGGAAATCCAGCGCAGCTTTCCCAACTGGCTGGTATGCGTGGTTTGATGACTGATCCCTCGGGGCGGATTATTGACCTTCCAATTAGGGCTAATTTCCGTGAGGGCCTTACAGTCTTGGAATTTTTCATTTCAACTCACGGCGCTCGGAAGGGTTTAGCGGACACTGCCTTACGCACGGCGGACTCGGGTTACTTGACCAGACGTTTGGTAGACGTTGCGCAAGATGTTATTGTTCGTGAGGAAGATTGCGGCGCCACCGCTGGGATTACAGTCGGTGCGATTATCGATGGTAATGAAGAAATTGAGAAATTACGGGAAAGAATTATTGGCCGGATTGCAGTCGAAGATATTATCGACCCGAAAACCAAAGAGATTATTGTTCCAGCCAATGAGGAAATTACCGAAGAAGTCGTTGACCGAATTGATAAAGCAGGTATCGATGAAGTATCGATTCGTTCGGTTTTGACTTGCCGTAGTAAGTATGGGGTCTGTATTAAATGTTATGGCCGAAACTTGGCCACCGGTAAACAGGTTGATGTTGGCGAAGCGGTTGGAATTATTGCCGCTCAATCCATCGGCGAGCCTGGTACCCAGTTAACCATGAGAACTTTCCATACCGGAGGCGTGGCCGGAGACGATATTACCCAAGGTTTGCCTAGGGTTGAGGAATTATTTGAAGCTCGTAAACCTAAAGGTCAAGCTATTATCAGCGAATATAGCGGTACTTGCAAGATAACCGAGGTTAAAGGCGTAAGAAAACTGACGGTAGTAACAGATAGTGGTGAGGAAAAATCCTACCAAGTTCCGTTCGGTTCCCGTATCAAAGTCAAAGAAGGCAGTTTAACTTCGGCCGGTGATTTATTAACGGAAGGTTCAGCCAATCCGCATGATATTCTAAAGGTTAAAGGGATTCATGGAGTTCAAGTTTACTTGGTCCAGGAAGTTCAAAATGTTTATCGTTCACAGGGAGTTTGGATTAACGATAAGCATATTGAAGTTGTGGTCCGACAAATGCTTCGTAAAAGAAAGATTGAAAATTCCGGCGACACCGACCTTTTACCTGGTGGTCTAGTGGATGTCTTTGAACTGGAAGAGGAGAACCAACGGGTAGAAGCAGAAGGAGGCGAACCGGCCACCGCTAAACCAGTACTACTGGGTATTACTAAGGCTTCTTTGGCTACGGATAGTTTCTTGTCGGCCGCATCTTTCCAGGAAACAACCAGAGTTTTGACGGAGGCTGCAATTAAAGGCAAACAGGATCCTTTACTTGGATTGAAGGAAAATGTGATCATTGGAAAACTGGTTCCTGCAGGTACCGGGATGTCGCGTTATCGGAATGCAAAAATTTCTACGGAAGAAATCTAGAATTCAGTAGTCGGGAGACTAAAATGCAGCATTAACCGAATTAGTTCCTAAATTTTTATGATGCTGTTATTACCTCTCCCGACTATTGGTACTAATTTTAACCAGTTCTTAATTATTAAGCTTTATTTTTTTGTTGACTAGCATAATAAATGGTGTTAAAATAATAAAGTGTCTGATTTGAGGCGGGCGCTACTACTTTTGTAGTAATCGGAGGATAGTATGACGCAACAGGCCAGTCAGATAATTAAAGAGACCAAGAATAAAATAATTGGTTTAAAACAAACTTTAAGAGTGATTCAACAGGATAAAATCAAGCAAGTTTATATCGCCAGCGATATTGAAGAACATATAGTAAGAAAAATCAATGAGGCGTGCGAAGAAAAACAAATTCCAATAATCACTCTTAACTTAACGCAGAAAGAATTGGGAAGGTTATGTCAGATTGAAGTTGGGGCTTCAATAGTCGCAATTATAAAATAAGTACTGGGAAATATGTCGCAAAATCCCTATATAATCAAAAGTTTTGCGACCTATATAGAAGGAGGTGGATCGTTTGCCGACAATTAATCAGTTAGTTAAAAAGGGTCGGGAAAGGGCATCCAAAAAAAGTACCGCTCCGGCGTTGGGTTGGACTTATAATGTTAACAAAGAACAAATGATTAAGACTGACGGTAGCCCGCAAAAAAGAGGCGTTTGTACTCGTGTATCGACGTTTACACCCAAAAAGCCTAATTCTGCATTACGGAAAGTGGCTAGGGTGCGTTTGACCAACCGAATTGAAGTTACCGCCTATATTCCGGGTGAAGGGCATAACCTTCAGGAACACTCCGTTGTCTTGATTAGGGGTGGCAGGGTTAAGGACCTTCCTGGAGTGCGTTATCATATTGTCAGGGGCGTTTTGGATACGGCTGGAGTACAAAATCGTAAACAAGGCCGCTCTAAATATGGAGCTAAGTTGCCTAAAGCAACTGCAACCAAGAAGAAGTAATGAACGGAGGTAGTTAACGTGCCACGTCGTGGATTTATAAGTAAAAGGGAAGTAATACCCGATCCCATCTATGGGAGCGATCAAGTTAGTCAGTTTATTAGTAGGATTATGCTTGATGGTAAGAGAGGTGTAGCGGAAGGAATTTTTTACAACGCTATGCAAATAATTGCCGATAAAGCGGGTAAGGATCCCTTGGAAGTGTTTCAAACCGCTATTAAAAATGTAATGCCGATTTTAGAAGTAAAGCCTCGCCGGGTTGGAGGCGCGACCTATCAAGTTCCGATTGAAGTTAGAGCGGATCGTCGGTTAGCCCTTGGGATCCGATGGATTGTTAATAACGCTCGTAAACGGGGCGATTTTAGGACGATGCAAGAAAAGTTGGCTGCGGAATTAATGGACGCTTCTCAAGGTGTTGGAGCTTCAATCAAAAAGAGAGAAGATACTCATAAGATGGCCGAGGCAAACAGAGCTTTCGCTCATTATCGTTGGTAATTGGCTTTTGAAGGCCACAACCCAAATGATAGGATGGGGATAGTTGTTTAAGCTTCTAGGGTTTTGTGGAGGGAATTTAAATTGTCACGTAAATTTGATTTAACTAAAATTCGTAATATTGGAATTATGGCTCATATTGATGCCGGTAAGACCACTACCACTGAGAGGATTTTATTTTATACCGGTAAACTTCATCGTATGGGAGAGACTCATGACGGAGCGGCTACCATGGACTGGATGGTTCAAGAGCAAGAACGAGGAATCACGATTACATCAGCTGCTACCTCATGTCAATGGCATGATTATCAAATTAATATTATTGACACGCCCGGACACGTGGACTTCACTGTTGAAGTGGAGCGTTCGCTTCGGGTTTTGGATGGCGCAGTTGCGGTTTTTTGTTCGGTAGGTGGTGTTGAACCTCAATCGGAAACGGTTTGGCGTCAAGCAGATAAATATGGTGTTCCTAGACTAGCATTTATTAATAAAATGGACCGAGTGGGAGCTGATTTTTTCCGTGGCATGGAAATGATCCGCACTCGATTAGGGGCTAACCCGATTGCGCTTCAAGTTCCAATTGGTTCCGAAGATAATTTTTCCGGAATTGTTGATTTAGTTACTGAGAAAGCTTTTATTTATACCGATGATTTAGGCTCAAGAACCGAAGCCAAGGCAATACCTGATGATTTAGTTGATATTACCAGTGAGTATCGAAGCAAGATGATTGAAGCTTTGGCTGAGTTTGATGATGAATTGATGGTTAAATATCTTGAAGGGGAAACCATTCAGGTTGAAGAGATAAAAGCAGCGGTTCGGAAGGGAACTTTATCCGCTAAAATCACTCCGGTATTATGCGGCTCTTCTTTTAAGAACAAAGGAGTTCAATTATTACTGGATGCAGTTGTGGATTATCTTCCTTGTCCTTTGGATTTACCACCGATAAAAGGAACTATTCCCGGTCAAGATGTAGAGATTGAGAGAAAATCTTCCGATACCGAACCATTTTCAGCGTTAGCCTTTAAAATAATGGCTGATCCTTATGTAGGTAAATTGGCGTTTTTCCGGGTTTATTCAGGAACGCTTAAGACCGGTTCTTATGTTTTAAATTCAACTAAAAACAAACGGGAGAGAATTGGTAGAATTTTGCGGATGCATGCCAATCACCGGGAAGATATTGATACAGTCTTTACCGGCGATATCGCTGCCGTGGTCGGACTCAAAGATACTACAACCGGTGATTCATTATGCGATGAAAAAACCCCAATCCTTTTGGAGTCCATGGAATTTCCGGAGCCGGTAATTGACATCGCAATTGAACCGAAAACTAAGGCTGACCAAGATAAGCTGGGACTATCTCTTGCCAAACTAGCTGAAGAAGATCCTACTTTTAAGGTGCATACCGATGAAGAAACCGGTCAAACAATCATTTCCGGTATGGGAGAACTTCATTTAGAGATTATTGTCGATCGTTTACTCCGTGAGTTTAAAGTAGGAGCCAATGTTGGAAAACCGCAAGTAGCATATAGAGAAACTATTCGACAGACAGTCAAGAGCGAAGGTAAATTTGTACGGCAGTCTGGCGGCCGTGGTCAATACGGACATGTATGGCTTGAGTTACAACCTTTGGAACCGGGAAGCGGTTTTCAATTTGAAAATAAGATCGTTGGTGGAGTTGTGCCGCGAGAATATATTGCTCCAGTTGAGACCGGGGTTAAAGATGCGATGCAATCCGGAATACTGGCCGGATATCCGGTAGTTGACCTTAAAGTCACTATTTTTGATGGTTCTTACCACGAAGTTGACTCTTCGGAAATGGCTTTCCGAATTGCCGGTTCGATGGCATTTAAAGAAGGAGCCCAAAAAGCCAAACCGGTATTACTGGAACCGATTATGAAGGTTGAAATAACAACTCCCGAGGAATACATGGGAGATATTATGGGTGACTTCAACTCGCGACGGGGCCGGATTGATGGGATGGAGAATCGTCCTGGCGCCCAGATAATTAGAGGTTTTGTACCTCTTTCCGAAATGTTTGGTTATGCCACAGCGATCCGTTCCGCTTCTCAAGGACGCGCTGCCTATTCAATGCATTTCTCGCATTACGAGGAAGTTCCCAAAAACATTGCCGAGACTATCATTCAAAAGAGTTAAGCTTAATTAAAAATAAATGTAAATTTCGATTTGATAAGGAGGAATATTTAAATGGCTAAGCAAAAATTTGAACGGACCAAACCACATGTAAACATAGGGACCATCGGCCACGTGGACCATGGTAAAACTACCACCACGGCAGCGATCACCCTGGTGTTATCCAAATCGGGTCAA
>Ga0116233_1136912_pt1 | contig 14374 bp, 10 predicted proteins | sample BioSIPRNA_2_FD_89647 | JGI IMG/M metagenome (GOLD analysis project Ga0116233, IMG submission 89647) | Anaerobic biogas reactor microbial communites from Washington, USA - Biogas_R1_B SIP RNA (Metagenome Metatranscriptome) | ecosystem: Engineered > Bioreactor > Anaerobic > Unclassified | place...
CAGGTGTTTGATACGAGGGCAGCTCCTACATGCCGGAGAAATCAGGCTTCTTGCCGTTCAGGAACGAGCCGATGCCTTCCTTCGCCGCCGGGGTCGCCGCGATTTCCCCGAATGCCTTGTAGCCGACTTCCAGTGCGGCCGCCAAGCTCGGAGCCTTCACGCCGCCGCGAATTGCCGTGAGGATGATGCCCACCGCCTCCTTGGAGAGAGGCGTCCCATCCATGCCCGCGGCTTCCTGGTCCACCACGGCTTCCGGGGGGATGTCCACAGTCTCGGGCAGGCTCAACGGCACCATGCCCTTCAACTCGCGCACTTTGGCCACGGCCAGCTGCACGAGCTTCTCGTAGTCCTCCTCCAGTGCAGCCACCACACCCAGCTGCTGCGCCTCCTTCGCGCTCATGCGGTCGCCGCGGGCGAGCATGGCCGTGAACTTCGCGGCGGCCTGTGGCCACTTGCGATAGGGGATGACCAGACCACCGATGCCGGGCAGGATGCCCAAGGTGATCTCCGGGAACTGGAACATGGCTCTAGGGGTTGCCACCAGCGCGTGGCATCGCATGGCGAGCTCCGCGCCCCCGCCCAGGGCCATACCGTTGACGGCCGCCACCACCGGCTTCTTCATCTGGTCGATGTGCACCAGGAGTCGGGAGCAGTCGCGCGCGTACTGCGCAGAGGCGGCCGTATCGCCAAGCATCTCCGGGAACCGACCGATATCCGCGCCGGCGCAGAAGGCACGCGTCCCGTAACCGGTGACAACAAACCCGGCCACCGAGGCATCGCCCTCGTACTGCTTCAACACGGACAGGATCTCATCCGTCACGCGATCGGTCAGCGCATTCATCTGTGCCGGACGACGGATGGTGATGAGAATCACGTCCTCGAGCCGGTCAACCAGAATGTACTGCTTGAAATCGATCATGCCCGGCAGTTGATCAATCACGCTCAGACCGGGCAGGCCGTGGCGTTCCTTGTCAAGCCGCTCCATGATGCGCTTGATCTCGTCGTAGCCGAGCTCCCCTGCCAATTCCAGCGGCCCCTTGCGGAACCCGAGCGCCAGTGCGCATCCCAGGTCGAGGTCTTCGGGGGTGCCTATCTCGCGAGCCACCACATCCAGAGACTGGCTGTAGAGGATCCCGAGGAGACGATCGTTCACGAGCTCCTGCTGCCCCGCGGTCATCTCCGTCTTCTCGCCTGGCTTCTTCGTGATCCAGCGATCCACGCTGTTGAAGACGTTCGCGGGCTTGTATGCCGGACTCTCTTCCATCTGTCGCTCGTTGGTCTCGACAATGATGGGGTTCCCGTTGGCCATGTTCAGAACAAAGAACGGACCGGCATAGACGTACTTCTCCGCCACAGTGTCAATCTGCTTGGAGGTGGCCTCGGGCAGAAGCAGGGCGGCCTCGTTGCACCAGTTGTCGAAGATGCGATCCAGCATGAAGCACATCACGTCAGCCGTCACCACGGGAGTCTTGCCGGTGGCCGCAAAGAGCCAGCGCAGGTAGTCCACCACCCAGCGGTCACCCTTGGCCCAGGTGATCACCTCTACCGCCGGGTTGCGCCAAGCCGGAGCGAAGAAGTGGGTAACCGTGGTCCGTTCCGGGTGCTTCATGTCGGAAAAGATGACCGCCGCGGGAATGGAGCTGGTGTTCGAGGTGATGACGGCGTCCGCCGCCACTCGATCCTCTATCATGCCGAAGATCTTCTTCTTGAGCGGAATACTCTCGGTGGCGGCCTCGATCACCAACTCGGCGTCCGCAATGTCATCATAGTTGGTGGTGTACACAATGTTGGCAAGGATCTTGTCCGCCGCCTCCTGCTTCATCTTGCCCTTCTGGACGGCCTTGCCCGCGTAGCCCTCGTAGCGCGCCTTCGCGGCCTCCAAGGGCTTCTCCACCACGTCGATCAACGTGAGCTTGATGTCGGGAAGCGCTGCCTTCAAGTAGTAGCCGATGTCGGGGCCGATGGTGCCGGCCCCGACCATGGCGACGTGCTTGGGCAGAGTCTTCCGCGGCGCGCCCAGCAGCGGGTTCTTGAACCCGGGGTAGAGGGTGCTGTCTGCCATGCGGAAGGCTCCTTACTATCCGACTTTGACGATGAGGGTGGCGCCGGTGTCGCCGGCGGCGCAGCCGGAAGCCGCGCCGTAGCCGCCGCCCTGGATGACCAACTGCTCGATCACCTCAATGATGTGCCGGCACATGGTCGCGGCATGCGGGTGCCCGTAAATGAGCGAACAGCCGTAATCGTTGAAGTTCTTGTACGGGTCGATACCAAACTTCTTGGCCATATTCACATCGTTGACCGCGAAGGGGCTGTGCGTCTTCCACGCCTTGATGTCTGAAGCCTTCAGGCCGGCCTTCGCCAGCGCCATCTCGGTGGCCGGCACCGGTGCGGCACCCATACGCGCCTTGGGGGCGCGGGCGTAGCCGAAGGAGATGATCTGGATCTCTGGGCCATCTTCCGCCAGTTCCTTCGCCTTCTCCCGCGAACACACGGCAAGCGAGGCGTTGCCGTCGGCCGGGTGCGTCTGCGCGGCGAAAGAGTGCACGCCCCAGTCATTGACGGGCTTCAGCTTGGCAATGGCTTCCGGCGAAGTGGCGGTGATCCCCTCGTCGGCTTCCACCACGATAGTCTTCTTGCCCACCTGCACCTCAACCGGGAACATGTAGCGCTTCTGGAACTCCCGGTCGTTGGCAATACCGTCCTGGTACTGCCGGTAACGCACCCATGACATCTCGTCGCACTCTTCCTTGGTGATGCCCTCGTCCTGAGCCACGTAGTCGGCCGTGGTCACCATGGCGATCTGGCCGGTCCAAGGATCGGCGGCGAAATTGTCCATCACCCAGTCTTCGCGCTCCGGGTAACCACCGGGGCCCAGCGGGTTGGGCCACACGGTATGCGGCCCGTTGGAAACGCGGTCACAGAGGACGCACTGCGCCCACTCCGCCGCGCCCACTTCGCACGCCATAGCGGCCTGGAAAACGGCCGTGGTCCCAGTGGCGCAGGCCAGGCTCAGCCACACACCCACCGTGCGCTCGGCGCCCAACAGCGCGGCCACCCAGGGACCGTTCCAGAAGGCGTGCTTCATGGCCACGGTGGTGCCCATGAAGACATAGTCGATCTTCATGGGATCCCAGCCCGGATGACGCTCGGCGATCCACCGCTTGCAGGTGGCGCCGGCCAACTTCACCGGGTGAGCGGTGGAGAAGCTACCCTGCCACCGGACAAAGGGGGAGGAGTAGTAGCCCTTGTAGGGAATGTACGCATTCTTGAACATGTATGCCTCCGTTACTTTGCTTGCTGCTCCGTCCCCCCACCGGCAACACAGAATCTCCGGCGCCTGTTAGGCGGCGCTCACCACCGCCGTGATCAACTGCGGTATCGCAATCAACAGGACGATCACCAATATGTACGCTGGTACGAACCACATCGCCCCCTTCATGATGGTGGCGATAGGGATGTCCGGCCGCAGATTCTTGACCACGTACAGGTTCACACCCACCGGCGGCGAGATGGCGCCGAACGTGGTGACAACCGTCACCAGGACGGCAAACCACACGATGTTGTAGCCCAACGCCTCCGCCAGCGGGAAGAACACCGGGACACTCAAGGTCAGGAAACCCAGGGCATCGCTGAACATGCCGCCGAGAACGTACACGATGATGATCACGAGCAGCACGGCCAGATTGGGAGCGTTGATACTGGTGACCCATTCCGCCAGGGCCGACGGAAGATACGCGGCGGTGAGGAAACGCCCCAGCACCACAGCGGAGGCCACGAGCAGGATGACCATGGTGGACGTGCTGATGGTGTCCCACAGTGCCTGCTTGAAGGCCGGCCACTTCAGCTTGCCGCGCGCCACTCCGATGATGATGGCCCCGAAGCAGCCCACGGCCCCACCCTCGGTGGGAGTGAACCAACCCGCGAACATGCCTCCAATGACCAGAACGAACAGGAGCAGGGTCTCGATCACCCCAAGGAGGGCCTTTATCTTCTCGCCGAACGTGGTCCTGGGTCCGGCGGGCCCGAGTTTGGGATTCCGCCAGCACAGAAGGAGCACGGTGATGGCGAACATCACGGTCAACAGAAGGCCGGCCGGCAACTCCGCCACGAAAAGCTTGGCGATGGAAAGATTGTACTGAATACCGATGACGATGAGCACCACGCTGGGCGGAATCATGACCCCCAACGTCCCACCCACGGCCACCGACCCCGTGTTGAGCGAGTCGTCGTAGCCGAACTTGCTCATCATGGGCAGGGCAATGGTGCCCATGGTGGCAGCGGTCGCGGCATTGGAGCCGCAGATGGCCCCGAAGAAGGCCGATGCGATGACGGTGGTCACGCCCATGCCACCGCGCACAGAACCCACCCACGAATAGGCCGCATGGAACAGGTCATTGGTCACGCCTGAGCGGAAGGCGATATTCCCCATGAGGATGAAGAACGGCACCACACTCATGCCGTAGGACGAGAACTGCTCCCAGATGTCCGAGCCGATGATGTTGAAGGCCTGCGCGCGACCCTGGATGATCCACAAGCCAAGGAACCCGACCACAAACATGCAGAAGGCAACCGGCATCTCCAGCAGCATGAGTACCACAAGAATGAGAATGCCCAAGAGGGCAACTGTCACGTCACTCATTTGCCGATCGCCTCCTTGAACCTGAGGAGAGCGTCGATGAGCAGGCGGATCGCAAAGAGAGCGACGCATATGCCCAGGATCCACAGGAAGGGATAGTACGCTATCTGCAGCGTGTCGGACAGAATGCCACTGCGTTGCATCATGCCGGCGCGCACGAAGACCTGCCACGCGGCCATCGCGAACATGACCGTGCCGATCAGGTACCAGACACCGTTCAGGATGGCCCGCGGTCGCTTCGCGAAGTGGGAGGCCAGCACGTCGATGGCCACATGCGCCTTCTTCTTCTGCGAGTAGATCAGAGCCAGCGCAGTCAGAGTCGCCGCGGCGTAGCCTATCACTTCAGCCGTCCCCCCGAACGGGCTGCCGAACTGACGCAGCAGGATGTTGCCCACCGTCAGCAACATCCCGCCCACAAGAATGATATTGGAGAGGATGCCTAGCCAGTCGCCGAACTTGTTATAGCCGGCACTAATCTTATCCAGCACTCCTCCCTCCTTTCTTCTCGGCCTTCAGCGGGCCCGCCCCTACGAGCCGGTCGCGTCAGGACCTCACGCTTTTCCCCGGATTCGGGGTCTCCGGCCGGCGTAGCCGGCCGGAGACCCTTTTCAGACCTGGTGAGACCATTCCCCCAAGGGCAACAGCCTCCCCCAACTCCTGCTACTTGTTCTTCGCGCCGGCTTCCTGCAGTTGCTTGTAGAAGTCCTCGGCCGGCAGGCCCTTGGCTGCCACAGAGGCGATGAACGAATCTGTCAGCGGGGCAAGTGCGGCATCGAACTTGGCCTTCTCCTCGGCCGAGAGCTCTACCGTCTGGAGGCCCTGCTCGGCGGTGGACCATTCCAGTGACGTCTTGACCGCCGCATCCATGACCTCGCCACCCTTCTCGGCGAACGGCTGAGCGAGATCGTCGATAGCCTTCTGCACGTACTCAGGTAGAGAATCGTACTTGGCCTTGGTCATGACCGCGAGGAAGGTAACCTGGCCCAAGGGATAATCGATGATGTACTTGCATTTTTCGGCGTACTTGAAGTCCTTCAGCACTTCGCGGGAGGACATGAGGCCCGCGATCACGTTGGTCTGCAGGGCCTGCGCGATCTCAGACTGCGGCATACCCACCTCAACCGCGCCCAAGGCTTCCAGGATCTTGGGGCCGCCCGGCGTGCGGAGTTCGGCACCCTTGAGGCTGGCCAGCGTCTCATACTTGTCGGTGGACATGATGTAGGCCGGTTCCATGGAGAACGCGGTCACAACATGAAAGTCCTTCAGTTCAGCCGCGTCCAGGTTGGCCTGCACCACATCGTAGATCGCAAGGCTGCCCTGCAGGCCGGTGGTGTAAAGCCCGGGCAGGTCATTGAGGGACAGCAGCGGGAAACGTCCGGGCTCATACGTGGGGCAGGAGAGCCCGATGTCCGCTACGCCGGTCAGCACGCCGTCATACATGTTCTTCGCGGTCAGCAGGGTGCCACCCGGGAACCACTTGACCGTCACCTGACCATTCGTGGCCTTGCCGATTTCGTCGATCCACCAGAGCGATGCAACACCCGGGAAGCTGGTCTCGGGCGCGAAGAACGCAAAGGACAGCTCAACGGGCTCGCCCGCGGTGGTGGCGGTGGTTTCGCCACCTGCTGTCGTGGTGGTTTCGTCGCCGGCCGGTGCCGTGGTGGTGGCAGCAGCCGTAGTGGTGGTGGTCTCCCCGCCGCAGCCGGCGAGGACGAGGCCGAAGACTGAGAATACGAGGACTACTGCTACGATCCAACTAGCTTTCTTCATGAAACTCTCCCCATCCTTGACAGTACTGTGTGGCATCTCTCGGATTGAACCCATTTGGCTCGGCCGCCGAGCGGCGCAAGACCCTCGATATTGCCTACCCCTGTAGTCTCCCCGCAGCCGACACCTCCTTGTTAGCTTCTCTCCCCGGACAGCATAGCCCGTCCACCCGTGCAGGGTTGCCCCGCGTACGGGACCACCCTGCACGCACGTGTCGGACGGCCCTACGCCACCGACCGCCCCTCCTTGGCCCAGATGGCCTCCAGGATACGGTCAGGCGTCATGGGCAACCGGTTGAGACGGATACCCACGGCGTCATAGAGGGCGTTGGCGATGGCCGGCGCCACCGGCACCAAGCCGGGCTCGCCCACACCCTTGGCCCCGAAGGGACCCTCGGGATCGTTGGTTTCCACGATGATGGGCTCGATAGGCACGATGTCCAGGCAGGTGAGGATCTTGTAGTCACGGAAGTTGGGGTTGAGCAGCTTGCCGTGGTCGAAGAGCATCTCCTCGGTGAGGGCGTAACCGATGCCCTGCAGGATGCCGCCGTAGGCCTGGCCGTCCAGCAGCATGGGATTGATGGCCCTGCCGATGTCGTGTGCCGCGACATACCGGACAATGTCCACCTGGCCGGTCTCCGTGTCCACCTCGAGCTCCACCCCATGCACCCCATAGGTGTAGGCCATGGAGAAATTCCCGTGGAAGTCCCCCGCCAGCAGCTTGTTCTTGGGCTCCCAGAAGTTGGAGGCCATGAACATGGCGTTGCCGGTGGGAGCCATGTGCGCCTTCCGCAGCATCTTCTCCACCTTGGTGTCCCGCTTCTCCGGGTCCTCGATGGAAAGCCCGGTGACCACGCCGTTCTTGATCTGCACTTCCTCTTCGGGGATGCCGAGTTGAGCGGCGAAGTTGGCCACCATCTGGGCGTGCACGATCTCGGCGCAGGCCCGGGCGGAGTTGCCGGCCACGAAGGTGGAACGGGAGGCATGGCAGCCGGCGTCCCAGCCGCAGGCGTCGGTGTCACCCACGTTGACGTTGACCTTCTCCGCCTTGAAGCCCAAGACCTCGGCCACGATCTGCCGGAGCACGGTGTCCAGGCCCTGGCCGATATCCTGGGAGCCGGAGAAGACGTCCACCCAGCCCTCGTCGTCCACCTTGATGATGGTGGCGCAGCCGTCAGACTTGTAGATCTTGGCCCCACCACCGGTGTGGATCAACGAGGCGAAGCCCATGCCCCGGACGCGGGGGGTGCCTTCTATCGGACCGTGTACACGGTTGGCGTAGTCGAGGCTCGCCACTACTTTCTCCAAGCACTCCCCGTGCCCGCAGCTCTGCGGCAGGAACCCCTGCGGTGTTTCCTCGCCGGCGATGCTGGCGTTGCGCCTGCGCATCTCCACCGGATCGATACCGGCCTTCTCCGCCAGCTCATCCAGATTGCAATCGATGGCGAAGGTGGCCTGGGGGTTGCCGTAGCCGCGCATGGCCTGGGCCCAGGTGTTGTTGGTGTAGATGCAGGTGGCTTTGAACTCCACGTTGGGGACGCGGTAGAGACTCGACATGGGCATCATCATCACCGAAGGCGTGGTGGCCCCCCAGGAGATGTAGGCGCCGTTGTCCAGGGTGGCATTGACCTCGCGGAAGGTGAGGTAGCCCTCCTTGTCGCAGCCCTGGGTGATAATGAAGCTGGCCTGCTGCCGGGGCGAGGTGGCGAAGAACTCCTCCTCGCGCGTGAAGACGATCTTCACCGGCCGCTTGGTGCGGTGGGAGAGCAGCATGGCGATGTACTGGTAGCCGTACGTGTCAAGCTTGCTCCCGAAGCCACCGCCGATGGTGGGGGTGACCACCCGCACCCGGCCCTTGACGCCCATGGCCTTCAAGGCTTGCAGGAAGTCGGCCTTGGCCAGGGAGGGGATCTGGGTGATGTCATACATGGTCAGGTTGTCCGCGGCGTCGAAGACGGCGATGCAGGCCGAGGTGCCCATGCAGCAGTGGGTGACGGCCGGGCAGTCGTAGGCGGTGGTCACCGTGTGGACCGCCTCGGCCTTGCCCTTCTCCAGGTCGCCGCACACCAGCTTCCAGGGCAGGCGGATGCGGTTGTCCTTCAGGTCCTTGCCCCGAGCGTCCTTGTCGTGCAGGAGCGGGGCGCCCTCGGCCATGGCCTCCTCGGGGGAGAAGACGGCGGGCAAGTCCTCGTAGACCACCCGGATCTTGGATACGGCCTCCTCCGCCGCCTCCCAGCTCTCCGCCGCCACCGCCGCCACCTCGTCGCGGAAGCTCCGCACCTTGTCGCGCTTCAAGACCGGCTGGTCCTTCATGAAGCCGACGCGGATCTCCGGGGTGTTATAGCCGGTGACGACGGCCCGCACTCCGGGCACCGCCTCGGCCTCGGAGGTGTCGATGGAGACGATCTTGGCGTGGGCGCGCTCGCTCCACAGGATCTTGGCGTAGAGCATGCTCGGCAACTGCATATCGTAGATGTACTGGGACTTGCCCAGCACCTTGTAGAGGGCGTCGGACTTGGGTACGCGCTTGCCGACCACGAGGAGCTCCTCCGGGGCGCATACCGGCTTCTCCACCTCAGGGAGAAGGCGTTCTTCTTTGGCAGGCGTCATTTCCTCATCTCCTCGGCGGCGGCCAGCACGGCCTCGACGATCTGGTGGTAGCCGGTGCAGCGGCAGATGTTGCCGGCCAGAGCCACCTTGACCTCTTGCGCGGTGGGGGCGGGGTTGTGATCGAGGAGCGCCTTGGCGCTCATGATCATGCCCGGAGTGCAGAAGCCGCACTGCACCGCCCCGCAGGCCACGAAGGCCTTCTGCAGCTCGGTCAGTTCGCCGCCGTTGGCCAGCACCAGGCCCTCCGCCGTCTCCACCTCGCGCCCCTCGGCCTCGCAGGCGGGGTAGAGGCAGCTGGCCACGGCCACGCCGTCCACGATCACGGTGCAGGCGCCGCATTCCCCGGCGCCGCAGCCTTCCTTGGCCCCGGTGAGCTCCAACTTCTCATTGAGCACCTTGAGCAGGTTCCAGTCCTCCCGGACATCCACCGTCACCGGTGCCCCGTTCACCTTGAAGGTTATGGTCTTCACCTTGTCTTGCACCTCTTTAACGTCGGACGTCGGGATGTCAGGAGAGGGCCCCGGAGAGCCCGATCACGCGGGGCACCAGCACGCGCACCATCTCGCGCCGGTACCAGCCCCGGCCGCGCCAGGTGTCGCGCACCAAGGCGTGGGCGGCAGCTACCTCCCCCGCCTCCTTCACCAGTTCCGCCGTGAGCTTCTTGCCCTCCAACACCTGCTCCGCCTCGCGGGAGCGGGTGGGCATGGGGGCGCAGACGCCGAGCGAAATACGGGCCACTTCCACTGTGCCGTCGGCGGCCAGGGTCAGGCGGGCCCCCACGCCCAAGAGCGGCAGCTCCACACCTTTGCGGCGGGTGTGCTTCCAGTAGTGGGCGAAGGTGCGCGGGCCGGGGGCGGGCACCCGGATCTCCTTCAGGATCTCGGCGGGCTGGAGACGGGTCTCGCCCGGGCCCACGAAGAAGTCGGAGAGGGGCAGCTCCCGCTCGCCGGCCGGGCCGGCCAGGATCAGGGTGGCGTCGTACAGCAGAAGGCCCACGGCCGAGTCCGCACAGGGGGCGGCGTTGCAGATGTTGCCGCCCAGGGTGGCCACGTTACGCACCTGGCGAGAGCCCACACCGGAGCAAGCCTGATGCACGGCCGGGAAGTGACGTCGCATCCATTCCGAGTCCTCCACGGCGCCGTGGGTCACTACCCCACCGATGAGCACGCCCAGGTCGGCGGTGCCGCCCTCAGCCTTGCCCTCGTAGGCGTCCGTGGGGGAATCGGGAGTGAGGTGGCCCAAGGCGGGAATGGCCTTGAGCGAGACCAAGGCGGCGGGGGCATGCTTGCCGGAGCGGATGCCCACGTACACGTCGGTGGCCCCCGCCACCGGCTGCGCACCCGCCACCGTCTCCAAGAAGGAGACGGCCTCGGAGAGGGTGGTGGGGCGCAGATATGCAAGTTCAGCAGCCATTGCTAGGTTCTCTCCAGTCTTGACGTTGGCAGCCGACTATTGACCGCGGTTGTCGTAGACGCGCTTGCTCTTGCGCTCGGAGCGCGGCAGTGAACCGTAGTCCACGATTTCAACGTCCCCTGAGCACATGATCTCGGCCTTCACGCGCTTCTCGATCTGCTTCCCGACTTCCTTGTCCTTGGCGACATCCGCCTCGGGCTCGCGCTCCACCAAGATGGTCATGAAGTCCTTGCCGTCACGTCGGTCAAGGATGATGTTGTATTCGCTGGACACGCCGGGAACGTTGTTGATAACGTGCTCGATCTGCCCGGGATAAATGTTGACGGCACGGAAGATGAACATGTCATCCGAACGGCCCAGCAGCTTGTCATGCCGGGGCAGGACGCAGCCGCATTCGCACGTGCCGGGAATGATGCGGGTGAGGTCACGGGTGCGGTACCGAAGCAGAGGGGCACCTTCCTTGCGCAGAGTGGTGACCACCATCTCACCCGTCTCGCCTTCAGCCACGGGCTCCAGGGTTTCGGGGTTCAGGATCTCGAGAATGAAGTAGTCCGCCCAGTAGTGGATACCTTGGTGTTGACGGCAGTCCAGGCCGGTACCCGGACCGTAGAGCTCCGTCATGCCCGGGATGTCATAGATGTCCTTGGGATCGATCCCAAGGAGCTCGCCGATGCGCTGATCCATTGCCTCACTGTGGCGCTCGGAGCCCAGGATGACCTTGCGGATCTTCACCTTGTCCCGGATCCCGCGCTGTTCCACCTGCTCCGCCATGAGCAGAGCCATGGAGGCGGTGCAGCAAAGCACAGTGGTCTCCATGTCAACCAGGAACTCTGCCTGCAGATCCAGGTTCCCAGGGCCGATGGGAATGGCCATGGCGCCGAATTCCTCCACGCCCGCCTGGAATCCTACACCGGCCGTCCACAGTCCGTAGCCCACTGCGATCTGTACACGGTCCAACTCGTTGAGACCGGCAAGCTCATACACCCGCGCGAACATGTGGCGCCAATCGGCGATGTCCTTGGCCGTGTACGACATCACCTTGCGCTTCCCGGTGGTGCCGGACGAAGCGTGGATACGAACCAGTTTCTCGAACGGCACGGTGCGCAGGGGGAAGGGGTACTGGTCACGAAGGTCGTATGCGGTCACGAAAGGAAGCCTGCGAATGTCGTCAAGTGACGTGATATCTTCCGGCTTCACCCCGGCCGCCTGCAAACGCTCGCGATAGAAGTCCGAGCCGTTCCAGACATGGTTGACCGTCCACTTCAGGCCTTCCAGCTGAAGGGCCTTCAGTTCCTCGTCCGTCTTGTAGGTCGGCATGAACGATTTACCCACGGCTTACTCCCTTGTGGTTGCTTGTGCGGCTGGGCCTGCGCCCCTCGGCGCGGGCCCAGCCGGCTTGATCCGCTCCGCCAGGCTATTCGCGCAGCTTGGCGGTCTCCGCCTCATCCACCGTCCACGTTGCGGGATCGATGACAACACCGTAGTCGCGACGGGCGGCCTCAATGGAGACAACCTCATTGCGCACGTCCCGCAGTACTTTCTCCACCGGCCGCTGCTTGGGATCACCCCAGCCTCCGCCACCGCTGGCGTGCTGCCAATAGATGGTGCCATCAGGCACATTGTGCACCAAGTCCTTCGTGGTCAGCGTGCGCCACTCGGGCCCGTCCGGGTACTTCAGCTTGATGAAGTTGAGCCCGCCTTCCATTCCGCCTTGCGAGCCACGCGAAGGCTCCACGTCGCCATCACCGAAGGTGACCACCTTGATGCCCTTGCCGTGGAACTCGAACATGGTCTCCACGCCCACGCCGCCGCGCCAACGACCCGGACCTGCCGAATCAAGGAGGTACTCGTGCTTGAGGACCAAGTGAGGAGTGGCCTGCTCGAAGATCTCGTAGTCTTGATCCAAGACGCCGCCGGAAGCATCGATCATGCCGATGTGATCGTACCCGTCTGTGCCGTAGATGCCACCGGAGCCACCCTTGAGACCCATGAAGCAGATGTCGACGAAAGCATCGCCTTCCTTCTCTGTCCGGGTGTCATTGCCGGTGGTCAACGAGCAAAGCAGCTCGCCCCATTCCGCGGTGACTCGCTCGGGGATAACCGGCCCCAGCGCGCGCATGATGGCGTCGGCATTGTTGGGACAGAGGTGGTTGCCGTAGGTGGTGGCGGCAGGGTAGGCGGCGTTGAGCAGCGTGCCTTCGGGGATGATGATATCCACCGGCCGTACCAGGCCGGCATTGTGCGGGATGTCCGGGTTGAGCATCTGCAGCAAGGTGAGCAGCGTGCCCGAGGCCGAGCTGGTGTACGTGCCGTTCATGAAGCCGCCGGTCTGAGGATCGGTGCCGGTGTAGTCGAACTTCGCTGTCCCATCCTTGACGTCGATAGTCACCTTGATCTTGTACTTCGAGTTCGGGATCTTCCCGTCATAGTAGGCGTAGGACTCGCCCACATAGGTGCCGTCCGGGATGGAGCGCAGCTCGTTGCGCATCATCTGCTCGGTGGAGTCAAAGAGGAACTCCTTGTGGGCTTCAAAGACCGGTCGGCCGTAGCGCTCGAGGATCTTATGGATACCGCGCTCGCCCACCACGCAGGAGCCTATCTCGGCCCGCATGTCCTCGGCCACGATGTCCAGGCGGATGTTGGCGAAGATGAAGTCCCAGACGTCCTTGCGCAGGACGCCCTTCTCGTACACCTTGAGGGGGGTGATGCGCAGGGTCTCCTGCCAGACCTCGGTGGCTTCAGGATTGTAGCCGCCCTGCACGTTGCCGCCGATGTCAGCCTGGTGGCCCTTGACCGCGCTCCAAGCCACCAGTTCGCCTTCCCAGAAGATGGGCTTGTAGACGGCCACGTCGTTGTTCTGGTTGCCCATGGAAAAGACGTCATTGTGGAAGATGACGTCGCCCTCGTGGATGTCGTCACCGTAGTAGTCGATGATGTACTTGCACACCGGCTGCAGTGAGAAGGCCAGGATGGGCAGGTTCTCCTTCTGCTCCAGCATGTCCCCCTTGTAGTCGTAGAGGCCGGTGACGAAGTCGCGGGCCTCGCACAGGATGGGGGACCGCGTGGTCCGCACCATGGCGATGCTCATCTCTTCCGTGATGCTCTTCAGCCGCTTCTGGAGGATGGAAACCAGGATGCGGTCGATGGGGATGCTCTTGTCGACTTGATAATCCTTCATCAGGCGGCCTCCACGTCCTTGAGGACTCGCGCCAGAACCTTGGCTTCGTTTTCGTTGACGTAGACGGTGTATGTCCCCAGCTTGTCCACCACCACGCTGAACTCAGGAGTGACGAAGGTAGTGGTGTTGACCTGCTCGACAACGCAAGGGCCGTTGAGGCGCATACCGAAGTTGAGGGCAAAGCCGTCATAGACCGGGACTTCCTGGAAGGCCTTGGCCGAAGGCACGTAGACCGAGCGGCTGTTCTTGTAGGCGGGGGAGGGGTCAGGGCCCGCATAGGGCTGCGCCAACAGCTTCGGCTTCTCCGTATCGCCCACGGCGGTCAGGCGCATATTGATGAGCTCCACCGGCGTGCCGCGGTCCTCCAGAGAGTACCCATAGAGGGCGTCGTGAGCCTGGTGGAAACGCTTGGCCACTTCAGCCAGATCGCCCTTGCTCACGTCGTCAAAGGTCAGGCCGACCGAGACTTCGTGGTATTGGCGGATGTACCTGAGGTCCAGCTGCAGAATGTAGGACACTCGGTCCTTAGGAATGCCTTCCTCATCCAGCAGCTTGTCGCCCTCGGCCTTCATCTCAGCGTACAGCGCCTGGAACTTGGCCACATCCAGGGCGTCCAGCGTGGTGGCGTAGGTGCGCACGAAGTCGTGCTTCAGGTCGCTGCGCAGCATGCCGGCAGCGCAGAAGATGGAGGACTCACGCGGAACCAGGATCTCCGGGATGGACAGCGCCAGAGCGATTTGGCAGGCATGGTTGGGGCCCGCACCGCCGGCG
>Ga0116233_1239948_pt1 | contig 14023 bp, 16 predicted proteins | sample BioSIPRNA_2_FD_89647 | JGI IMG/M metagenome (GOLD analysis project Ga0116233, IMG submission 89647) | Anaerobic biogas reactor microbial communites from Washington, USA - Biogas_R1_B SIP RNA (Metagenome Metatranscriptome) | ecosystem: Engineered > Bioreactor > Anaerobic > Unclassified | place...
CAAATATTATTATCGACTCTATTATTCGCCCGTTTTTAGTTAGCAGGCAGCCCCCGTATATGAAAAAACCGGAATATTCTCAAATAGAAGAACTCAGAGAAGAGCCACAGGAAATAATCATTACAAGCGCTCATTATAAGTCCGCGGAATGGTACCCTGAAACTAAAAATTTTATAAAACAAATTGCAAGCGGAGACCCCGACGTAAAAGGAATGTTTTTAGACTATCCGATTTCAATCAGGCATGGAATAAAAACTAAGAAACAAATGCTAAAAGAAATGGAAACGCTAGACCCAATTACGTTTCTAATGGAATATGGCAACATTCCCTATGGCTCATCCGCAAATTCTTTTTACAAATTGGGTCTTTTCGATAGAAACATAAAAAGAAGTTGGAGACCAATAACGGATGAAAACTTTATAACATTAAAAAGAAACCCGTATGATATACCGAAACTGGCAGATGAGCAGAGAGTTGTTTCTGTTGACGTGGCAATGAGGGCGGGTTCAACAAACGACAATACCATTATTAGCTGTGCGAGACTAAAACCAAGCAGAAAAGGTTGGATTACGGATGTTTGTTATATGGAATCGCACAATGGTAAAAATACAGCACTTCAAGCCTTACGTATAAAACAAATTTTTGAAGAATTTCAAGGAGACGTTTTGGTCCTTGATATCGCCAATGCCGGGATAGCGGTGGGAGACGCTCTTTCATCTGTTACAAAAGATGAGATGCGAGGAGTCGAGTACCCCGCATATACAGTTATGGAGCACGATAAAATAGACGACCGAGTTTTCGAAGAACTTCGAAACAGAACATTAGCACAAGAGGCTAAAGAGTGCGTTTTTCCAATTTCAGCAACATCGGCGCTTAATTCTGAGATTGCTGTTGCCTTTAGAACAAGGCTAAAAAAGAAATTGGTAAACTTCCTTGTTGATGATAATACAGAAGAAGAGTTTCTAATAAAAACAGGGAATAAAGATATTCTAGACCAAGATAATACCGGAATCAGAGCATATTTGTTACAGGCGCATTTACAAACAACATTGTTTATAAACGAATGTATTGCTTTGGAGATGCTTATGAGCGGCGGAAACATAAAACTAGTTGAACCACCCGGAAGCCGAAAGGACAGATATACTTCTGTCTCGTATTTAAATTATTACGTAAGTCTTATGGATATCGAATTATTAAAAGAAAAATATACCGGAGATGACGAAGCTGAATTTCTAGCTTTTTCGAGGATATATTAGGAAGGAGGAATAGTTGGAAGAAAATAAAGACGAACTTATAACAGAGCAAGAAGTATGGTCAGTAGTTGAATTTGCGAGATACTTAAACGGCTACAATAATGCTTTTCTTACTCCAGATTCAATTAACGCAAGAATGAAGCAAATAAACCTAAATCCAATAGCGGCGACAGAAACCTTATTGGCTACAGCAATGAAAGACCCGAAAAACAACGAAGAAGTTCTTCAAAAAATGTCTCAGTTTTTCGAAGTAACAACCATGGTTTATAAGCGCCTTATTTCTTATTCGGCAAACATGCTTTCGTTTGACATTACTTATACGTCTAACGTAAAAGAAAATGAATATAAGTTAGCTAAATATAAAAAAGATTTAGATGCTGTCGAATCCTTCCTTGATAAATTTGAGTTTAGAAAAGAATTCAGGGCTGCTGTAATTGGGATGCTTAGGAATGACGCTTACTTTGCGGCTTTTTATGATTTGGGAAACAAATACATTCTTCAAGAACTCCCGTCTGATTATTGCAAAATAACCGCAAGATGGGAAGGCGGCTTGCTTTTCAGTTTTGACTTTTCTTGGTTTGACCAACCCGGTGTTGATATTGACATGTATCCAGACTGGTTTAAAAAAGAATATTCAAAACTAAATAAAAGAAGAAAAGAAGTAAACAGTGGCACGTCTACGTACAGACCGAATCTCCCAATTGATAAAAGAGGGAACTCTTATTATATGACGTGGGTCGATGTTCCCCCAGAAGTCGGCGTATGTTTCAAGTTCGCCCCCGAACTTGCAACAAGGCTCCCTTATTTCACCCCCTTATTTAATGATTTGGTCTTACAACCAACGGTTAGGGCATTACAACAAAACATGAATATGGCAGAAGCCAGTAAAATGGTTGTTGGAGAAGTTCCATTTTTAAGTAAAGATACAAAGGCTACCGTAAAAGACGGTATTGCGATTAGTCCTGAATTATTGGGAAAATTCTTAGCCCTTGTTAAAAGCGGAATATCCGAATCGATTAAATTAACCGCTGCTCCTTTACAAAACTTTAAATCTATTGATTTTGAAGGCAACAGCGAAATGTACGATAGATATGTTCGTACGACACTCGCATTAAGCGGGGTAAATACCAACTTAATATTTAGCAGCGATGTAAAACCAAACGTCATAGAAACACAGCTAAGTTTAAATGTTGATGAGCAGTTAATGTGCTCTTTGTATGAACAGTTTGAGGATTATCTTAACTATCAGGTTAATTTAAGAACTAAAACATATAAATTTTCTTTTGCTTTTGAAGGAACTGATTTTTTCACAAACAGAAAAGACAGATTTGATAAAGCAATGTCGCTATTCGACAAAGGAATTGTTCTTCCTCAAAAAATAGCTGCCGCTTTGCGCATGAAACCGGCTGAGCTTAGAAAACATATGGAAGAGGCAAAAGCAAATGATTTTATGAGTATGTTAACTCCTCCATCCTTAATGCAAAAAAAAGAATTAGAGGAAGAAACCGGTAAAGGAGCGGGAAGACCCCAAAAAGAAGACAGCGACCTTACAGACGAAGGAGCTGACACAAGAGCAACCGGGGCAAATATAGCGAGAGGGGGGAAAGTATGATAGTTAATAACTCTATTATAACAGACCCCTATAAATGTGGTAAAGCGATAATGCGCTACTTGGTTGAAGCGGAGGGACTTCCCGTTCTTTCATACGATAGTAAATATTATTATTTTGCAAATACCGAGCGTTTGAAAAACTCTTTGAAAAACATGCCGTTACACTTAAAACTGCTTTATGGTATTTCAAAGAAGGAAGGAGGTAATAAATGTGAGAAATAAAATAAGTTTTGCTGTTGATAATGCCGAAGTTATAGACAGTAATAAGGATTCCAATTTTGCCGTGTTATCTCTTGATTTTTTTGCAAGCGGACCAAATCTTCACGACATGATTGTCTCAGAAAGAACCCTCCTCCGTACTGCGGACACAATTAAAAACTGCCCTTTGGTGTGGAAATATGATGAAAGATTAGATGACGTATATACGCATGACCCGGATGAAGTACCATGCGGGTTTGTCCCGGAAACGTCAAATGTAACATCACGTGTTCTCGAAGACGGGCGCACAATGCTTTCAGTTATCGCCTACGTGTGGAAACGATATACCGGAGAACTTCTTAACTTTTTCAAAAGAGACGGCGGTAAAAAACCGGTTAGTGTAGAAATGATTGTTTACGACACAAGAGAACTACCGAACAATAAAACAGAAATTCTCGACTTTAGATATGAAGGAATAACAATTCTTGGGAGCTTTGTAACACCGGCAATACCAAACGCGGAAGCAAAAGTTCTTTCTTTTTCAGAACTAAAACAAGAATACATGAATGATTTGGAAAAAGAATTTCCAGCAAAATATATCGAGATGGGTAGCGGCGCTTTTGTCGAATCTCCCCACGAAAGTACAAAGGAAACAGTAAGCATGAACAAAGAAATCAGCGAAAAAACTTTTGGGCAAGATATGCCTGAAAAGGAGGAAAAACCTATGAATAAAAAGGAGGCTGCCGAAGTAAAAATGGCGGAAACCGAAGAAGTAGCCGATGAACTTATCCAGCAAGAACAAACCGTAACAGAAGAATTAATGGCGGAAGAAGACGGCGGAGAAAAAGACGAAGAAAATAAGAAAGACGGCAAAGAAAATAAGGAAGAAGCTGGAAAAGACTTCGAAGGACTAGACACAGAAAGAAGCGCAAACAGCGATGAAGAATTTGCAGCTAAGATTAAAGAGTTGTCCGGTCAAATAGAAAAAATGTCTGCTGAAATAGACGCATATAAGACAGAAAATGAAGAACTTAAAAAGTTTAAGCAAAACATTGAAGAAAGTCAAAAAGCGTTTGCAGTAGAACAAACTATTCGCGAGCTTGAAGAAAAAGTTATTATACCAGAAGATAAAAAATCTGAAATGATAGCGGAGGCAGAAAATTACTCCTATTCAGACATTGAAGCATGGAAAACAGCATGTAAAGCAAAGTCTTTTGATTTTGTGGCTCGCGAAAGCAAAGATTCAAGTACCGTAAAAAGAGCAGGCTTGCCATTTGGTAATGTAACTGCTAAATCTAAGAAAGACCTATGGCAATAATTGAGCCTTTGGTCAATAAAATTTTTTATTTAAAAACAGGAGGTTTTTAATTATGGCTAATCATGGAATTTTTATTCCCCGCCAAATCGGGGCAATGAACGTGGACATATGGAATCGCCACGCAATTTCAGGAAGCGTAGTTGGCGATGTGGATAATGGGTCTGTTTTTAGACTTACCGGCAAGTCAACAAAGATTGATGAATCTGAAGTTTGGGAAACCGCCCTTGCTTCCGCTTCCCCGGTAAACGATGTGCTGTGGATGGCATATTCCGGAGAAGACTTTATGCCTTCACTGCAGCCTTATGGTAATGCCGAAGACATTAAAGAATTTACAAATCTTGAAGGAAAAGTATTTCCAGCCTATAGACCACAGGTGCATGACTTAATTACTTTGAATGCGGACGCTATTTTAACAGCTAAAGATTCTAATGACTTGTATCTAATACCCGTTTCTGGACAAAAGAAGCTTGATTGGGCATCGTCCCCATCAGCGGCAGGCTTGTGCTATAAGCTCATTCAAACTACAACTATTGTTTTTGGAAGTACTTCTTTGAATAGTAGCTTTGCGTCTGGTCGGGAAACCGCATACGTTTTCGAATGTATCAGAGCGTAATAGAATAAAGGAAAAGGAGAAAAACTATGAAAATTCCAAGCAATGTATTGAAATTCGCAGGACAAGAAAACCTTGCTCCCTATCAGATGTTTGTCGATTATTACAATCACTACCGCGCGATTAACGGCAGTAAAAATGTAGAATATCAAAAATATTCATTCGATGATGAAAGCGGCAAGGAAGTTGAACTTTCTTTTGCAGAGAAAGAAGACAAGCTGAACTCAGCCTTAAAACGTGAAATAATGCGGGTGGCGGGAATTACAAATTTCGAGGCGTTTCCCGTTAGCACATGGCAAACCCATCCAACACTGAGATGGGCTACTTTTGCTGTTGTTTCAGCAATGATTGACATGATTCTTCCTGATGTTATTGTTGATACAATGGGGGCTTTCTCAGAAGTTCGCAATATTGGGTTAGGAGATGTCGCTCACTTTACGGTTAAACCAAACGAACTATTTGTTGTTTCAAAGGCAAGTCGTTTAGGGAAGAGAACAACCGAACTGCACAAATGGTACAGCGGAGAAGTTACCGTTACACCTGAACCGAGAGAAATGACCGTTTACGTATCCTTAATTAAGGTTCTTGAAGGAAGAGAATCTCTTGCTGAATTTGTAACCACAATGATTCGCTCATTTGAGTATTCAGTAAATCTTGATGTTTACAATGCCTTTACAACCGCAATGAATTCGATTCCAGTTGTGGCAAATGTGGGCTTAAATGTCGCCGGCTATACCGCTTCTGAATTTGCCCGCTTAGGACAAGCTGTACGCGCATGGAACGGCGGAGGAAACGTTGTTGCGATGGGTACTCCAGTTGCCCTCTCTCACGTTCTTCCTGCAAACGCAAACTATCGATACGACATCGACAGCGATTTTGTCCGATTAGGTTATCTTAACAACATTAACGGCGTGCAGCTAATGGCAATGCCTCAAATGGCAGACCTTTCCAACCCATTTGGATTAAGACTTCCGGACGACAAAATCTACTTCTTCTCCCCTGGTTCACAGAAGATTGTCAAGATTGTGTTCGAAGGCTCTACTTTAGCATGGCAGGATGGTCAATATGACCGAGCAAACCTGATGCAAACTTCTACGATGTGGAAAAGCTGGGGCACAGGTATTGTAACAAATGCTGTTGCTGGTGTAATGACAGTTTAGCCCCTTGACAAATTAGAAAAAATGTGGTATAATATATAGTGGGTAGTTTAACTACCCACTATATAACAATCACAAAATAGGAGAAAAATGGCATCACAAGGCGCACAAAAGCCTTCCGGCGAGAAAAAAGAAGTTGAAGAATTAAAGGCGATTATAGCCGACTTAACAAAAAAGCTGGATTCTTCTGCTAAAGAAGAAGGCTCGCTTGGTAAGGTTGGATTCGACGAGTATATTCCAGTTATGAATTTGCTTCCCTTTAATTTAAACCTCTCTACGAAGGAGGGTGGGCAAGGAAATCTTAAAAAGTTTACCAAATTCGGAGAAGTAAAAAGAATTTTGTATAAAGATTTGGTCGATATTATGGATGCAAATCCAAAATTTCTTTACTCTGGGTTCTATTACATTTTAGACCCCCGCGTAATTCGCATGCACGGATTAGAGGAAGCATACAGCACAATTCTTTCAAAAGAAAAAATAGAAGATATACTTTCGTCAAATTCAGAAGAGGGAGTTTCCTTGTACAAATCAGCTAATCCTGAACAGCAGAAAGTAATCGTTAGACTCATAATTGAAAAGCTTATTGAAAACCCAAAAGCAATAGACCTAAACGTTATTGATGGGATTTCAAGGGCGGCTGAAATAAATATTATGGAAAAAGTCGAAGACGCAAAAACCCTGTTCGAGGTTAGCAAAAACGAATAAATATTAAGAGGTCTTATGGCAGTGACCCATATTAACTTTTAGGGAATCCTAAAAGTTAAAACTGTTTACATACAAATTTTGTTAATAAAATTGCCAAAACCCTCTAGATACATAAAATCAATAAAGGAGGAATAATGGCGACAAGTTTAAGTGAGATATTCGACCTGTTTATGTTAAGAGTAACAGATTATCGCTTAAACCACCTGTTTGATTCATCCGAGGAAGACTTCGAAAATTATCTAACTGGTTTTTTAGAATTTGCGATTGCTGATTTTGATATATGCGACCAAGATTTAAATTACGATTCTGCAACAAAAACATTTTCAGACACCCTTACAAGAGAAAACAAAACAATATTAGCAACATTAATGATGAAATATTGGTTAGAAAAACTTGTTAACGATATAACCCAAATGAACCTACATATTACAGACAGGGATTTTCGGGTTGCTTCTGAATCAATGAATCTTAGGGAAAAAGTGACATATTTAAACACGGTAAAAGAAACATGTTCTCAAATGCTTCTCGATTACGCATATAAGCATAACGACTGGGAAGGCTGGTTAGACCAAGACTTCTACGGGGGATAGCCATGGGAAATTATATTTATACAAAAGCCGCATTGCGCGCGGGAGCTAAAAAAGGAAGTTCTCCAAAATCGGACTATATAAGTTTAACCCAACACACAATAGATGAGCAGTTTTACAATGCGTCTAATTGGTGGACAATTCAAGAAGAAACAGAAATAGGCTCTAGAGAATATAGAGAAGTTGACGTTAGAATAGCCCATGTGATTAATGCTGAAACCGGATTAAAATTAGGTGACGACTGGAAAACGTTATACTTCAAAAGCACCGAAGAGCCGCCTATGTTAGGAAGAATCTACTTATTTGACGGCAGCGTTTGGTTAACAACAAATATTGAATCGGACAAAAATTTAGTAGCAACCTGCACGATTAGAAGATGCAACAATACGCTAAGATGGGTCGATGAAAAAACAGGTCATTTTTATGAAGAGCCGTGCGCAATAGAGTATTTAGTTAAAGAGCCACGTGACTATGCTACACAAGGGTCTCCTTTCAAAACCCCAGGAGGCTTTCTTCACATTGAAACACAGTTTAATAAGAGAACAAATCTTATTACCGAAAATCAAAGGTTTCTTTTTGGAAACCCGAATCATTGGACCGGATATAGGGTTATCGGCGCCGGCATAAACGATTTCAGAAACGCAAAAACATATGATTGGCATGAGGCTAAAATTCTAACGCTGGATATGATTACGGATTTCGTTAATAATGAGCTCGACGATATCGTTAACGGAATTGCAAACGCAGGAATAAACTTATATGCGATAGATATTCTTGAGGAAACCCTTAATGGGGCTCCTGGAGATATGGCAGAACTACACGCCACGATTACATATAATGGAAATTCGGTAATTAGAGAAATAGAATGGGAATCATCAGACGAAAGTGTCGCAAGCGTTGATTCAAACGGAAAAGTTTTGTTTATAAAAACCGGAAGTTGTTTAGTAACGGCAAACATAAAAGGAAATCCTACAAAGGCTACGTGCAATATTAATGTTACCGCTGCACCATTTTCGAATTACGAAATAAGAATTACTCCGGATAAAAATTATGTTTTAGAAAAATCAACCGGAAAATTTGAAGTATATTTATACGAAAACGGTATTAAACAAAACAACACATTTAATATAACGTGCGACAACAATGCTGTTCCACCTAATAACTTTGTTTTTACAGGAGGTACAGCGGTAAACACATTTACTATAAAAAACAAATTACGGTACTTAGAATCAAATCTAACTATTACATGTGCGTGCAACGGCAAGCCTGCTTCAAGAGAAGTAGATATTTATTTGAGAGGAGCGTGGTTATATGGAGCAAACTGAAACTCAATGGCTAGGTCTCTCAAGTTATAACAACTTTCCCCAATTTTCAAAACTTTCATATAATTGCATATCTACAATCATGGAAAAAAGCGAAATGATATGGAAACTTTTGAAATATTCAAGCCCTGACGCTTGGAAAATGCCAAATTTAACACAGGAAGAAAAAGCCTCTCTTGTATATGCGGGTCAAGAAGACAGCTCAAAATATCACGTATTTATGGACGGGAAGCAGCCGGATGTAATGATGGAAGAAACTGCGCTGTTGAGAATAATGCCGGCTTACGCAAGAGGAATAAACCGTACAATTGGGTACATTCAAGTGTCTATGGAAGTTTATTCTCATTATAAAATTAATCATTTGTCGAATTACACGACCAGAGTTGACACAATTTCAGAAGAATTACTTTCTATATTTAACGGGATTGATGTTGGCGGCTTAGGACTGATGACATTTTCAAAAATGATGGATGAAAGTTCAAGGCTTTTTGAGACGGGTCAAATTCCTTTTGGTGGCAAGAAAATTTTATTCACAACATATAGCGCATAAGAGGTAATATGGATTTACAAACGTGCGTAACTTTTGATTTACCATTTAAATATAAAAAGCTTCTTTTATATCCCATAGCAGTAAGAGATTATACAACGCTTTCGAGCGCAGTACAATGCCTTAAAACAGATAAAAACAGTATTCCGGGCGGAAAGTTTATCACAATGTCAGAATTAGAATATCTGTACTATGCTTCTCGGCTAGAAGACGGGGTTCCTTATATTTTGCATTTTGATAGGCTGCTCTCTTTGGTTTTGAAAGATGACAGCTCTTTCTCAAATATTCCGGAAAGCATAAGGCGTTACAAATATAATGATAACAACAAACCAATTTTTATTATTGAAGGCGAAGAATATAATCATAAAGATTTTGCTGAAATAAAAAAAATAATTGTTGAACAAAACGATATAGAAGTACCAGACACGAATATTTCTAAAGAAGTGCGCGATTCTCTTGAAAAAGCAAGAGAATATAAAAGAAGATTAAGTAAAGAGAAACCCGCTTCTTTAGAAGACTACATTATAAGTATAGCTGTTGCTACCGGATGGGAAATGGAATATATTTATTCTATGCCAATTAGAAAATTTCAAAAAACAATTTCGAGACTTGACAATTACATCCATTATAAAATATATTTGGCAGCGTCAATGTCCGGAATGGTAGAATTTAAAGATAAATCATTTATAAAACATTGGCTGTCTAATTTAGACACCAAAGACAAATATTCAGATGTTTCTGTTGATTTGGATGCGCTCCAAAATAAAATATCGCTTGAAAGCGCAAAATAATCAAGTGAACTAAAAACGGAGGATTATATTATGGCAATTAGAAAGTTTTTGACCTCGGTCGCTGATATCTTGGCATACGACGCCGATGATAATATCATTTTTACGTCAAAAACCCTGTTGGATAGTTCTATTGAAGTTACACTTGGCTCTACCCCAGTACGAGGCGGGAGGGGTAACCAATTACAATATACTTACTATCATACTGGGGAATTGAACTTAACCTTGACCGATACACAATGGAATCTTGCTTTACTTGGCTCAACTGTTGGTGACACGCAAACGGCTTTGTATGATTACTATAAAGAAGAAACAGTAACTATGTCCGGAAGTTCCGGGAGTGTTGCCGGTTCACCGCTAGCTTTCGAAGGGCAAACAATTTACGGGTGGGCAACATCTCCAACGGGCACAACTCAAAAGGTTTCATTTAGTGGAAAAACATTTACAGTTAGCGGAAGCGCAGCAGGAGACTGGTGTGTTCGCTATTACACTAAGAACGCAACGGCGGGTAACGCCATCACAATTTCGGCGAATATGGTGCCGAAAGTTGTAAAAGTTGTTATGGAAACACAGTTGAACTCAGCCGACGCAACTACAAACAAAATCGGAATGGTTCAAATTATAATTCCGCGCCTGCAGCTTTCCGGAGCATTTACGATTTCAATGACTGCGGACGGAATCGCAAATACCCCACTTACGGGTACGGCTTTAGCTTATTCCGATTCTACTTCTGCCGGCTGCGGTATTACGAGTGGGTACTACGCAAGAATTATTGAAGTTATCGACAATACAAATTGGTATGACAATCTACTCGGTTTAGCAGCCGAAGGCGGTGATTTCGAAGTTCCTATCGGTGGAGCGGAAACAATGGTTATATACGCCATTCCGAATACTGGCGTTGCTTTTAAAGTTCCGAACAATTATCTCTCGTTTACAAGCGGCTCGCCGACAGTTGCAACTGTTGGAGCAAATACCGGAATTGTTACCGGTCTTGCCGCTGGAACTTCTAAAATATCGTTTTCAATTACTGGGCATACTGCTACAAAGGGAGAAGCCTACGCAACCGTAAGCTAAAAACAGCGTATGCCGGAAAAGGGGGCGAAAGCCCCCTTTTACTAAAAAAGGAAAATTATGGTAACAAAAAATAAGAAACCCTTTATCGAATCAAATGAAATCAAAGAACAAAACATTGGCTCTAATATCAAAGTAGAAAAAGAAGAAGTTGAAGATAAAGATAGCACTGATATTGATTATATGGAAAACATTGATACTACAGGAAATAAACCGGAGCGTGTTTTTGAAGTGAGGCGCATAGAAGGAATTAACATTTTTGCTGTAGATAAAAATGGAGTATATGTTATGTTAAAAAAGCAAGACGAATATCTGAATACAAAGTTTGGAGACACAATTATTCTTTAATATAATGGAGAAACATGGGAAAGATAAAAGTAAGTATTGATTCTAAAGAGAAATCAACATTTAAAATTGGAGATGCGTATGTTGAAGTAATTCCTTATTTGACTGTTTCAACACAGTCGGCACTAATCTCAAAATATATATCAGATATGTATTCAGATGAAGGAGAAAACTTAATTGACAACGTTGGTGTTCGGAGAATGAACGCAGAAATATCCCAAATGCTATATATCATACAATCGAATACAAACATTGAAGCAAAATCTGTTAACGAAGACTTATTTTTTAGTTCTAAATATTGGAAGCAAATTACTGAAAGAATCGATAATTATAATGACTTTAGAGAAATGCAAGATAAGATTGTTTCCGATTATGAAAAGCAGCTTAATAGGGAAGCATCCGCCGGCTTTGTTTTGTCTAATTTAATTGAAAAAGTTTCCTTGTTTGTTGATAAAATAGGAGATATAACTCCCGAATCAATAGAAGCACTTCAGCAAACAGGAGTAGAACTTATTGAAAGATTAGAAAAATCCAATGTTGTTAAAGATATGGAACGAGGCTCAAAATAATCATGGCAAAGCGGAATATTGGGAAGCTGAAATGTTCAATTAAAAACAGATGCCCTGAATGTGGCAAAAATCTTCAAATTAGAACAAGAGAAGCTTCCGGATTTTTTAATGGATATCCTGTTTCCATTGAGGAGGAGTATATCGCCTGTTCAAACCCCAACTGCTATTACGAAGAAGATGTAAAATCAAAGCGAAGAAGGCTTAAAGATAAAGACGGTATAAAAAAGCCAAAGCGAAATTTTAAAATGAATTAGTTAATATAGCGAGGGAAACATGAAACTAACCGGCGCGAATCTAAGTAAAGTTGCAAAAGAGAGGCTTAAGGCTGAATATGGCAGTAGAAAGCAAATGACCGATAAAGAATTTAAGTTGTTAAAAGCCTCTTTGGGCGCAGTAATATCCCATCATCTACCCCTTGAGATAGCAAAAGCAATAACAGAAGCAAAAGAGATTACCCCTGCGCTTCTACCGCCGGGAAGTAAAGCGGAAGAACTTTTCCACGATGGTGAAATGGGCTTCTTTGCTGAAAATATAATGTTTGGTGGCGGGGTTAAAGGTAGGTCAAAACCATACGCCGACTTATCTTTCAGCCAAATGGAAAATGAAACAAGAAGATTTATAAATGAAACAGCTAAAAGAATAAGTAAAAGAAGAATTGCTAAAAACAAAAGCAAAGATATAAGCGAAGTGCTTAAAAATTTTAGCAAGCAAGAGCTCGGAGACTTTTTCAGAGAGTTAAATTCCAGAACAACAAAAGCTGGCACAGAGTTAAAATCTTATGAACAAAAAAGTAAAATAACCGTTGGCGAGTTTACAATAAATAACCCGCATACAGATGACGATGCCCTGATAGGGGCAGTAGAAAAATTATACAGCAAAATGAATACTTTATTTCTGTTATCTGTATCACACGGGCAAACCCCAAAAGGGGAAAGAAGCCTTAGAGTTACGGCTGCTGATATCTTCAGTGAGTTAATAATAGACAAGGTAATTGTGGGAATAACAAGTGAGCTTGTTTCCGTAAGAGTTTCAAAAACAACGGATTTAAAAGGGGAAATTATAAAAACAACTTATGAAGTAGAAATTATTTATTCGAAACTGGAAGAGTTTTTAAAATCCATTGCGGGCAAAATTTCGTCTGATTTAGCGGGAGCAGATACTCAAAGTTTAAGAATGAGAGCTGCCGGTATATACAAATACGACGATGTATTATATCCTGCTTCTCAAACATCAGACTTTTTCGGGGATGTTCTCGGAATTTTGCAGGAAAGAGGTCTCCCAATATACGCGCCTAAAGTATAAAGGATAAATATGTGGTCAAATATTGTTAGTGATATTGTCGGAGCTTTCGTGGCTCTTTTAGTTGGGGCAATTGGTGTATATGGCGGTATTTATATAAAAATGCTAGAAACAAAATTAAAGCGTAAAATGCTTTTAGATGAAATTAACCGCTATATAGCATGGGCAGAGGAATCAAAATCGTTTAAAACAATGAGTGTATCTGAAAAAATTGAATCTGTTTTTATTAAAGCGAATGAGTTTGCTGAAGAAAATGGTATTAATGTTTCAGATAAGGAACTCAATATTATGGTAGAAAAAGCCATTGAATCCAAGTCTCGCCTTGAGAAAATTGGGCTTGGCTTAATAAAAAAAAGAAGCATAGAAAACAAAGAAGGAGACAAATAAAATGGAGTTACTGAAAAACAAACAATTTTGGGTGGCAGTATTAGCCCTCATTCAAACAATTGTCCTAAATTACCTGCATGTTCCAGCCGAAATTTGGGCTGCTATTGATGCGATTTTGGTTATTGTTATCGGAGTTTATACTGTTGAACAAGTCGAAACAATTAAAGCTGAAAGCGCCAAAGAAATTGCTAGACTGTATTCTGAAACATTGAATCGTAGTGTTAATCAATTAGTTAATCAATTATCAAAAAAAGAA
>Ga0116233_1012289_pt1 | contig 13919 bp, 24 predicted proteins | sample BioSIPRNA_2_FD_89647 | JGI IMG/M metagenome (GOLD analysis project Ga0116233, IMG submission 89647) | Anaerobic biogas reactor microbial communites from Washington, USA - Biogas_R1_B SIP RNA (Metagenome Metatranscriptome) | ecosystem: Engineered > Bioreactor > Anaerobic > Unclassified | place...
GTTCACTTCCAGATGTTAAGAGATTATGGCACTTTTGAAATGTTTACAGCCTTGAATGAGGTAGATGTAAGCAAATACTTCAAGTATTACGAAGTAGAGAAAAAAGGTGAGAAGTGGACTGCTTATCGTGTGTATATGGGCAGCAGTGAAATGAACACAAGTGAAATGGCAAGGCTTATAGATGGAGTAGTTCAAGAAGCACAAGCTCTTGGTATTGAAACAATGACACCAGGTGAATTAGCTCTTTTAAAGGATGAGTGGCAATGAAAAGCATTTTGCAAGATAAAAAGGAGTGTTGGTTTTGTAAAACAATACAAAACCTACATCGCCACCATTGTTTTGGGGGAGCAAATCGAAAACATAGCGAAAGGTATGGTCTAACGATTTATCTTTGTGGATACCATCACAACCTATCAAACGAAAGTGTTCACTTTGACAAAGAATTAGATTTGCTGGTTAAGCAAATGGCACAAAAAAAGTTTGAAGAGATTTATTCGCACGAACAATTTATGAAAATATTCAAAAGAAATTATCTGTAGAAAGGAAAAAAACTATGAACGAAAGACAACAAAAGTTGTATCAGTTTCTACTTGATAAATCGAGTACCAATCAATACATATCAAAGGAAGAAATCTGCTACAACCTACCTAAATTTTACCCTCGATTTGAGGAAAAATCAAACGAGCATAATTCACGTTCGTTTGCATTGATAAGAAGAGATGTCAGGGCGATAAATCGCTCTGATGTCGAAAAGATAGTCGTATCAAGTAAAAAAGGCTACAAGATAGCCAATAAGGAAGAAGCGATTGAATTTATAAACAAACGATTTAGAAGAGATTTGAGTTCATTAAAAACCAACTGGAATCTGAAAAGAAAGGTTGGTTTAAATAATCAGGTAAAAATGGAAAAGGAAATGTTAAAAGTTGTTAAGACTTATGTTGAAAGGGAGTAAATTATGAAAGGTTATAAAGTATTTAATCCAGATTGGACTTGTAATGATTTTCAATATGAAGTTGGAAAAACATTTGAAATGGAAGGCGAAATTATAATGTGTAGAAGGGGATTCCATTTCTGCAAAAAAGCAACAGACTGCTTTGAATATTATGAATTTGACCCAAATAACAAAGTAGCAGAGGTTGAGGCTCTGGGCGAAATTGAAACAGAGGACAATAAGTCCTGTACCAACAAGATACATATTATCCGTGAATTGAGCTGGTATGAGGTTCTTGATTTGGTGAATACTGGCTCAGGCAATACCGGAAGGAACAATTCTGGATATATGAATTCTGGAGATATGAATTCTGGAGATATGAATTCTGGAGATTGGAATTCTGGAGATTGGAATTCTGGATATATGAATTCTGGAAATTGGAATTCTGGATATAGGAATTCTGGATATAGGAATTCTGGAAATAGGAATTCTGGAGATTGGAATCTGTCAAGCAATAATTCAGGTTGCTTCAATACAGAACTACATCCACTTTATTTCTTTGACAAACCATCAAACATGACTTTTAATGAGTGGAGAGATTCGTATGCCTATTGGCTGCTTAATAAAATTGACTTTATTGACTGGGTACATATTGATGATATGACCGAAGAAGAAAAGAAAGAACATCCTGAAGCTGAAACCACAAAGGGCTATCTAAAACAATATGATTTAAAAGAAAGTACAAACAGATGGTGGGACAGCCTATCTGATGATAGCAGACAGGTTATCAAAGATATTCCTAACTTTGATGCAGAAAAGTTTTATAAAATTACAGGAGTGAAGGTGGAATGATTTACAAATGTGAAAAATGTGGCAGATATTCAAAAAATGATATTTGTGAGTATTGCAATAGCAAAAACACTCACGAAGCTACTGAAAAAGAAATGCACCTTGAGTTTTCGATAAGTGAAATGATGGATTATTTTGGTAAAGATGAAGTTATTGATTTCTTGAATGAGGGGTACTAGATATGTCTTTAGCAAAAAAACAATTTGATGATTTGTATTTTGGTAGAACTGAAAATGAAAACGAAATTAAATATACCAGAATTGTAAAAAAAGATATTATTTTTGATAAAAAAACTAAAGCTTACACAATTTATAAATACTATGTTGATGGAAATGTATATAGACCATTTGAAATAGGTCTTTATGAAGATGACCAATTGTTGTATCAAGCTTTAAGAAAACAAGTGGAGGAATTGTAATTATGAGTAAAAAGTTTAATTTAGATAAAGAAACTCAAAATATGTTTGATGAAGTAGAAAAAATGAAACTGCAGCAAGAGGCAATGGAAGCTTTAGAATGGATTGAATACACTTTAGAAAACATTAAAGGTGATACATTTTTTGAAGCTAATAAAAATGATTGTCTTTCTGTAATTGCAAAGGCTATTAAAAAATTGGTATAAAACTTCAGCCGTTCCCTAAAAAAATTGAATTTCTTAAACATTATATTGCTGAAGTTTTAAGGGAGTAGATGACTGGAACTTCTGCTCCCTGTAAATAAAAAATATATGAGGTAAAATAAATGACAGCTAAAGAATATTTAATGCAGATAAGGAAGCTGGATATTCAAATCAGGAATAAAAAGAAAGAGCTTGAAGTAATTCAAAACCAGATGACTGGTGTCAGTTCCATTTCCTACGAAAAAAAGGAGCCTACTACTTCTAAATCAACCTTATCACCGCAAGAAAAGTATTATCCTAAATATGAAAAGTACAGCAAATCAATACTGGCTGATATTGCTGAACTGGTTGAACTGAAACAAAAGGCAATCAGGCTTATAGACAGCATTGATGATGCTGACTGCATTGATGTGTTGTACAAACGATATGTTCTGATGAAGAGGTGGGAAGTAATAGCAATAGAAATGAATTTCAGCTATCCTCATATTCACCGAATCCACGAAAGAGCATTAAATCTACTAAATGAAAAGATGATACAAAATGAGACACTTTTATGTGATAAAATAGTATTGTAGAAAAGAGAATAAGAAAGGCATTTCATAAGCAAATGTCTTTTTTCATAGAGCCGGTAGAATCTTCATAAAATAGGTTTTTATCATTATTTTCCCCTTGTTGTTTTACACTTATCCTTTCTATTACACAATACTCATAAATGCCGGCTTTATTTCTTAAAAAAAAGACCTATTTATCAAGGTCTTTTCTTATAAGGTCAAGAATATAAGCTGTCAAGGTTTTATATTCTTTTTCAGCCTTTTCCTGAATCTTTTTTTTCAGGTCTGGGTGAATTCTGATGTGAATATTTTCATTTTTCATTATTCAATTTCCCCGCTTTCTACTTTGTCGGCTAAAGTTTTAATAACATATTCAATTGTGTCATTTTCTTCAAACAATTCCTGATTGTCGAAAAATACATCTATAATGAAGCTGTAAATTCCACGAGCTTTTAATTCAGCAGCAACAACATCATCGATAGTGTTGATATCGTAAACTCCGAAGCCATAACAATCGTTTACATCTCCAACTGACATTTCCAAGAAGTTTTTCCAATCGGTTTGATGGTCATTAATGTGTAAATCTCTAACACTATTTAATTCATCTAATGCGACTTTCCATAAACTTTCTGGAAGATTGATAATCATTGAATTAAATTCTCTTTCAATTTTTTCCACTGCATTTTGATTTTCTGAATCATAATACAATTCATCAAAGGCTTCTTTGATTCCATTGTAATCAATACCGACTTGTTCAGCAACCTTTGCTTCGATAAATTGTTTAAAGTATTTAGAAATAACTTTTTCATCGACTAAATTGTCTACGATATCTGCGATAGAGTCGGTCCAAAACTTAACTCTGTCATTTTTAGCAGTAACTTGATATCTGCCATTGGTTTCAAATACATCTGTGTAATTAATTTTTAAAGTGTTTTTCATTTTATATCTCCTTGAGGGGTTACCTCTATTACAATTATAGTATAACATTATACTTACACACTGTCAACACAATTTAACAAAATAATTCAAATATTAGTAAAAAATTAAATATTTATGAAAATGTTTACATAAAAAGCGATGAATTAAAAGATATATTAAATATTGATATGGGCAACCTAGGATTTGATTTATTTGAAGAAGAACCAGAAATAATAGAAGATGACTTTGAAATAGAACTTCCTGAAGAACCAAAATCAAAACTTGGTGAAATATACCAATTAGGAAATCATAGATTAATGTGTGGAGATAGCACAAGTGAAGAAAATGTGTCAAAATTAATGAATGGAAATATTGCAAGTATAGAAATAACAAGTCCACCATACAATGTTGGAAAAAGTTCAAAATTAAATGGCAATACAAAAATGAAAGAAAGCAAATATATTAGTAGTGATGATAATATTATTGATTACAAAAATTTAATTGACAAAACAACAATAAATGGCATTAACAATTCTAAATTTGCATTTATTAATTTACAAATGTTATCAAACAATAAAATAGACATTATAGAATATTTGAATAAATACAAAGATTACTTATGCGATATAGGAATATGGAATAAAGGTTTTGGTGCTCCTGCAATGGCAGAAAGAGTAATGAATTCTGCTTTTGAATTTGTATTTATATTTTCAAAAATAAATAATTCTCGTGCAATAGGAACAAAGAAATTTAGAGGAAATATACCAAATATATTTGATATACCACCTCAAAGAAAAAATGAATTTTCTAACATTCATGCTGCTACTTTTCCTATTGAATTTCCTACATTTTTTATTAAAAATTTTACAAATGAAAATGAAAGTGTTTTGGATTTGTTTGGTGGCACTGGAACAACACTTATTGCTTGTGAACAATTAAATAGAAAATGTTATATGATGGAATTAGACCCTATATATGTCGATGTAATTATTGATAGATGGGAAACATTCACAGGGAAGAAAGCAGAAAAGATAGGAGAAAGAAAATGATTGAAAAAGTAAATCCAAGTCACCCAGACAAATTAGCAGATAGAATAGCAGGAGCGATTGTAGATTTAGCATATAAGAAAAACAGCAGACCAAAAATAGCGGTAGAAGTATTAATAGGATATGAACTATGCACCGTTATTATTCAAAGTTCAGAGAAGTTTGAGATTGATGAAGTTGATGAGATTGTAACACGAATTGCAGGGAAACAACGGATTCATTTAATTAGTGAGCCACAAGACATTCACTTATCACAAAATCAAAGCGAAGAATATAGATGTGGGGACAATGGGATATTCAAAGGAGTACCACTAACAAGCGAAGAAAAAGAACTATCAAAAATTGCAAGAGAATTATATGCGAAGTATCCGCACGATGGAAAGTATATCTTAGATGGGGATAGGTTGATTATATGTCAATCTAACGCTGTTACAAGCGATTTACAAGACATTTTGCCTAACGCACATATTAACCCACTTGGCGATTGGACAGGCGGTACAAACGTTGATGTAGGCTGTACAAACCGAAAACTAGGCAGTGATATGGCACAATCAGTTACAGGTGGTGGATTGCACGGAAAAGATTTATCAAAAGCCGATGTCAGTGTCAACATATACGCATTTTTAAAAGCACAGAAAACGGGCAAAGTTGTTGAATTATCATGTGCCATTGGTGACGAGTTTATTGATGGTAAACCTTACTATGAAATCGTAGAGATTGCTAAAGCTTACATTGATAGTCTTGGTGGCTTTGAAAAGTTTGCTGAATGGGGATTGTTTTAAAAGAAAGAAAGCGGGTGATAACGTTATGGCAGGAAAGGAAAACTTAATACCTAATTCACAACGAAGCCCGGAGGAAGTCCGAGAAAATGGTAGAAAAGGTGGAAAAGCCTCGGGAAAAGCTCGTCGAGAAAAAAAAGCATTCAAAGAAACCCTTGAATTGCTGCTAAACATGCCTTTATACGACGGGAAAAAACAAAGCATAAACTCGATTAAAAGCTTCGCCAATATTAAGGGAAAAAACATCACCACCCATGAAGCAATGCTCATCGCCCAAGTGCAAAAAGCCATGAAAGGCGACAACCAGTCAATAACGTTCATAAGAGATACAATTGGCGAAAAGCCAGTTGAAATGATAGGCTTCCAAGATATCGAATTGGTGATTGAAGATGAAGTTAAAATTGAGTAGAAACTTGTTTAATGATTCATTTTTCCCTTTTTTAACTGATTACAGAACCAGAACAGAAGTTTATTATGGTGGAGCTGGAAGCGGTAAGTCGGTATTTGTAGCTCAAAAGCTGCTGATAAAGGCAATCAAATCAACAAGAAGAGCGTTGGTAATCCGTAAAGTTGCAGCTTCTTTAAAAGATAGCTGCTGGCAGCTGATACTGGATTTGCTTGTAAAGTGGAAGCTTTATTCCTACTGCAAGATAAACAAAAGTGATTTAACAATTACATTACCAAATGGAAGTGTGTTTATTTTCAAAGGGCTTGATGACCCTGAAAAAATAAAATCAATTACAGGTATAACTGATATTTGGGTTGAAGAGGCAAGTGAACTGACAAACGAAGATGAATATGACCAACTGGAGTTAAGGCTTAGAGCCAATGTCAGCGACTCGCAGATGTTTCTGAGTTACAACCCGATAAGCAAAGCCAACTGGGTATATCGCAGATTCCACGAAAGCCAGCCAGACGAAGTGCTTATTCACAAATCAACCTACAAAGATAACAGATTTCTGCCAAATGCATATATAAGAAAGTTGGAATCGTTAATTAAAACAAATCCAGTTTATTATCGAGTTTATGCTTTAGGCGAGTTTACTTCGTTAGATAAGTTGGTATTCACAAATTGGGAAGTCAGGGATTTTGATGATGATTTGAACATCTTTGAATTTGATGATGCTATTTTTGGTTTAGACTTTGGCTATGTAAATGACCCGACTGCTTTTGTTGCTGTAAAGGTAAACAAGAAAAGAAAAGAGCTTTATATTTATGATGAGTTGTACCAGACTGGTATGTTAAATAGCTCAATAGCAAACTGGATGAAATATAAAGGTTATTCAAAGGAAGTAATTTACGCAGACAGTGCAGAGCAGAAAAGTATTGAAGAGATAAAAAGGCAAGGTGTGAGCCACATTAAACCCGCTGCAAAGGGTAAAGGGAGTGTAATGTGGGGAATAGATATCATCAATCAGTATCGCTGTTATATCGCCTCTAAATGCGTTAATACGATTACCGAATTTCAAAACTATTCATATAAGAAAGATGGAAAAACAAATGAATATATCAACGAACCAGTTGATGAGTTCAACCACTTGTGCGACGCTTTAAGATATGCAATGCAGAAAATAACCAAGCCGCAGCTTAATTCAATGAGCAAGAGGGCTTTGGGTTTATAAAAGGAGAAAAATATGTACAGACTTAACGCAAATACTGAAATGACAATAGATAGAGCAGTTAAATATGTTGAAGATTTCGAGCTGGCAACTTTGCCGCTTTTACTGAAATATGAAAGATATGACAACTGGCAACACGATATATTAAACAGAGCTTTTGAAGATGATACAAAGCCGAACAACAAAATAGTGCACACATATTGCAACTACATTTCAAATACTCTGACTTCTTACTTTATGTCAAATGGAGTGAAATATTCTGCTGATGATGAATCGGCAGTTGCAGAACTGAATAAAATATTCAGATACAATGATGAGCAGTCACACAACTATTCACTTGCCAAGGAAGCGTCAGTGTTCGGCGTGGCTTATGAATTGGTGTATGTTGATATAAGGGGTAATGTCAGATTCAAGAAGCTTAAGGCAACCGAGTGCATACCGATATACGATAACACTCTGGAAGATGAGCTGCTATATCTTATTCGTTTCTATGACAGCAAAGACATTTTAGAAAAGGAAGCTACACGCATTATTGAAATTTATTCCAGGGAAAGCATTGCCAGGTATAAAGGAAAGAACAATGCGTTTCAGTTTGTTGATGAACAGCCACATGGATTTACAGAGTATGTTCCAGTTTCGATTTATAAAAACAACGAAAAGCAGAAAAATGACTTCGGCATGATTATTACCTTGAATGACGCTTACGATATGACGGTCAGCGATTCAGTAAATGACATGGCACAATTTGCTGACAGCTATCTTGTGCTAAAAGGACTTGGAGATGTCAGCGATGATGATTTAAGGAAAATGAAAATCAACCGAACACTGCTTCTTGATGATGAAAGCGGGGCAGATTTCTTAGTTAAAAATGTAAATGACGCTTATGCTCAAAACATATTGAACAGATTGGATAGTGATATTCACAAGTTCAGCGGAAGCATGGATTTAACAAGTGATATTACAGCATTGAGTGGTATTGCTATCAAATATCGTTTAATTGCAATGGAAAACAACGCAGCCGCCAAACAGACAGAGTTCAAAAAAGGATTGTTGAGAAGAATTGAGCTTATTTCACAGATTATCAGTGTGTTAGGTGGTGCAAGCGTTATTACTGAAATTGAAATCAGTTTCAGCCGCAACCTGCCAACCGACGAAATGGAAGCAGCGGAGCTGGTAAACAAGCTTCGTGGCATTGTCAGTGATGAAACATTGTTATCTTTGCTGCCATTTGTTGAAAATGCACAGGATGAGCTGGAAAAGATAAAAAAGTCAGATGACATTTACAAGGATGTTGAATCAGATGAAAAAGTTATCGAAAAGACAGATTGAAAAACTTGAAGATAAAATTTTTAAGAAAGCAACTGACAAAAAGAAAATCAGAAAATACTATCGTGATACTTATGAAGATATTTTAAACGAACTGGCACGATTGGTTTTCGATACAACGTTAGTGTTATTGTTCAGTAAAAAGAGCATAGAGCCGATTCTAGACACTTTAGCAGAGCAATTTGAAAAAGAGTTGAGAAACAGGCTTGAAGAGGTAATTGTAACTACTTCTATGGCACTAACAAAGGCTGGACTGGAAAAAGAAGTCATTGACACGATTATTAACTACAATTTTCATGGTACCAACTTTTCTGTGCGTATCTGGAAAGATACAGCACGATTACAGAGAAGAATATATCATGCAGTAGGGAATATGCTTGCTCAAGATGAATTCAGCTCCAGCAGGCTTAAAGAGGCTCTGATGAAAGAGTTCAATACCAGCTACTACAATGCTAACAGGTTGGTACGAACAGAAGTAAGCAGAGCATTTAACCAGGCGACTTTAATGACATACAAAAGAAACGGAGTTGAAAAAGTCAGAATACTGGTTAAGGAAGATGAGCGACTATGCTCAACTTGCAGCACTTATATCGGAAAGGTGTGGGAGATAGAAAAAGTACCACAATTACCTGAACATCCGAATTGTAGGTGTTGCTATATGGCGGTAATCTAACCGCATTTCATACTTAAGGGCATTTGAACTGAAGGAGGAAAAAATATGGAAATCAAAACAAATGTAAATGAAACAGGAAACAATGCAAACGTAGCAGAAAGCAAAAAAGAAACAAAAACCTATACACAGGAAGAAGTAGAAGCATTATTACAGGCAGAAGGTGACAGAAGAGTATCACAGGCTCTGAAAAAGAAAGAGCAGGAACTCTCGGAAGCGGCTAAACTCCAGGCTATGAACGAAAAAGAAAAACAAGCCTATGAAATCGAAAAGATGAAAAAAGACTTGGAAGAAAGAGAAAAGCTTGTAGCCTTGAATGAGAATAAGTTTGTAGCAATGCAGGTTTTATCTGACAAGAAACTGCCAACTGATTTAGCGGATTTAGTAGTAGCGGACACTGCTGAAACAACTAAAGCCAATATTGCAACATTAGAAAAAGCAATAAACAACATGGTAGCAGATGAAGTCAAGAAAAAGATAGGTGTAACAATAAACACTGGCAATGTTCCAAGTGGAGCAATGAGCAAGGAAGCCTTTTTCAAGATGAGTCTGTCAGAGCAGCAGGCTTTTGCTAAAAGTAATCCGGACATTTACAGACAATTTATTAAATAGGAGGAATATTTTTAGATGGCTAATAAAATTTATGATAATTTTGTATTAGAAAATGCTTTAGAAAATCAGTTAACAACTGGTTTAGATATGGCTTTATTTTTAACAGTAGACAATTCACTTGCTTTAGAAGCAGGTATGAAGAAAAAAGTTCACGTTTACAGCGGTACTGGAGACGTGCAAGATTTACAAATGGGTTCAGGCAACTCAGCTAGTATGGAAATCGGTTTCATTGAAAAGGAATATGAAGTTGGTGTAACACAGGGCAGAGGTGTTTATTACGACGAACAGGCGATGAGAGACCCATTCGCTATTGATAGTTTAGTCAAATACATGGGTGATACCATGATTAACGACTTTACAGAAAAAGCAATCAATGAAATGAAAAATGCTGAATTAGGTCAGGCGGTAACAACATGGAACTTTGACGCAGTAGTAGACGCAATTTCAAAAATGCCTATTGAAAACGCAACCGGTGGATTTATGCTGGTACACAGAGACCAGTTGGCAGCATTAAGAAAAAGCCTTAAAGACGATTTGAAATATGTAGAAGCATTTGCAAGAAGTGGCTACATTGGCACCGTTGCTGGCTTTAACGTTTATGTATCAAATGCAGTTCCAAGCGGTTTAGCATTTTTAGGTTTCAAAGAAGCAGTAACAGCTTTCATCAAAAAAGGCATTGAAGTCGAGCAGGAAAGAGATGCAAACACTCGTAAAAACTCTGTATTCAACAGAAAGGTAGCTTTAGTAGCATTTACTGATGCCAACAAGCTGGTCATGATGGGTGCAGGTCAGGCAACTGCAGCAACTATCACAACTTATACTGCGGGAGCGAAGACAGTGGCAGGAGCAGCAACAACTGGAGCAACAGTTGAAGTCTATATCAACGGAAAATTAGACAAGACAGCAACAGCAGCAGACAGTGCATATTCAGTGACTTGCAGCGAAAACCTGGCTTCTGGTGACAAAGTTAAAGTAATTGCTAAATTAGATGGTTACATCAATTCAGTAGCGAACAAGACAGTAGTATAATCAAAGGGGGGTGCTTTATGTTAGCACTACTTAAAATCTATCTGAACATTGAAGATAGTTCAAAAGATGGTTTATTAGAAGCAATAATTAAAAATGCTCAATATGAGTTTGAGGACATTACCAACAACACATTTGACGACACTGATGACAGGCAGATAAGCATTATCATTGACATGGCAAAGATTAAATATCACAGGCTTGGAGTGGAAGGTGTAGAAAGTCAGTCATATAGCGGAGCAAGTGAAAAGTTCACTGATGGATTTCCAAAAGAACTCAACAGAAGAATAATGAGATACAAGAGGTTGAAAACGGTATGAATTACAGGCAACTTAAAAAGTATCTGTTATTTGACAATAAACGTATTAATGAATATGGGGAGCAAGAGAAATCTACTTCCCATATTGCAGTAATAGAAGCCTGGATTGTAGAAGAAGAAAAATATGCAATGGTTGATAATATTACTTCGCTGATAAGTAACTATTATGGTTTAACTTTTTATAAAGGTTGTAAACCAAATATGATTTTAGAAAGTGGGGAAGAGAAATATCGAATAGTCAGTTGTGTAAATTCTACAAGAAAGGCTCAATTAAGATTATTAAAGATATGAGTAAAAAAAGTGTATTAATTGCATTAGATAAACTGTTAGAGCCCAAAAAAGTAAATCAGGCTTTATATAAGGCTGGTTTATATTTAGAAGGGCAGATTAAAGAAAAGATAACTACTTTAGATATCGTGCGATATGGGGAATTAAGAGAATCGATAACTACTCAAATGAAAGATAATGTGTGTGTAGTAACTTGTGGTGCTGAATATGGCATTTATATAGAACATGGCACAGGTTTATTTGGTGTAAGGCAAGATTATATTTACCCAAAAAACAAAAAAGTGTTGAGATGGCTTGACGAAAATGGCAGAGAAATATTTGCTAAAAGAACAAAAGGGCAACCAGCACGACCATTTTTTTATCAAACACTGATAGATAAAGGGTTAGAAATAGTAAAAATATTTAAAAGGGAGATTAACAAATGATAGATGTTTATCAGCCAATAGTGGCTAAATTAAATCAATTAGATCTTCCTGTTTATCATGAACACATTACAGAAGAGATAAACACATTTCCGTGTTTAACTTATGCAATAGTGAGTGATACAGATGATATTATTAGTGATTCATTGGCTTATGGTAGAGTTATACTTCGTGTGTCAGTTTGGGGTAGTAATTTAGTTGAAATACTACCTATTTGTCAACAAGTCGATTCCAAAATAAAGGAATATATAGCAAAAAGAACAGGTGCAGAAGATATAACTTATCAGGCTGATGAAAAGGCTAAACGAGTATTAACTTATTTGTTAAAAACAAAGGAGATTAGATAATGGCAATTTTAAGTAAAAATAGCAAATTAGGGTATAAAGAAACAACCAGTGGTGCAACTTATAATAATTTACCTGATTTACAATCAATTGGTGAAATATTTGGTGATGCTGAACAGGTGGATGTAACTACTCTGGCAAGCACCAGAAGACAGTATATTGCGGGCTTATCTGATACTTCGGCTTTAGAATGTAAGTTTTTGTTTGTCAACAGTGCAGCAACAGACTCTTTCAGAGTGCTTAAGGCAAAAGAAGGAGTTACACTGTGGTTTCAGATTGAATTGGCAGATGGCACAAAAATAGCCTTTACAGGTCAGGTATCAGTAAAAATTGATGAGGTGGCAGTCGGTGAACCTATCACCTTTACAGCAACCATAGCGGTAGGCGGTGAAATGACTGTTACAAATCCAACAACATAGAAAAGGAGTTAAAAAATGAACTATATCACAATTGAACTTGCGGGCAAAGAGTATAAGGCTCGATTAGACACAAGGGCTTGTGTAGAGTTGGGAAGAAAACTTAAAACTAATCCTCTTAATATTATGTTAGGAGTGGCAGATGGTGGGATTCCACAACTCGAGGATTTATTAATCATAATTCATGCAAGCCTACAAAAATTAGAACATGGAATATCAATTGATAAACTCTATGACATTTATGATGAACACGTTTCACAAGGTGGTAGCATAGATGATTTGGTAGATATTGTTATCAAGATATTTCAACATTGTGGTTTGATTAAAAATGAAGAAACTGATTGATGAATTGCTACAAGCAGCACTTCAATGTGATATATCAGTTTTAGATTTTTGGGATATGACTTATTTAGAAGTCATACAAACAATAGAAGCATATGAAAAGAAAAAAAAGTTGAGTCTACAAGAAGAAGCCTCGATGGTTTATCAAGAGGCTCAACTTATTTCGTGTTTTATAGGTGGTTTAATGGGAAAAGGAAAAGTACCATCGTTACATGAATCGTTTCCATTTCTATTTGAAGAAGACAAAAAAGAAATCGAAAAACAAGAAAAAGATAATTTATTAAGTTTTGTTGAAAGACACAACAAAAAGGGGGCTAATACATGGAAGAAAGAATGAATATAACCATATCAGCCGAAACAAGAAAAGCACTTAGTCAAATAAAGCAATTAAAAGCTGAATTACAAACATTAAGTGAAAAATCATCAATTGGTGGTTTAGATACAATGTCTGTAAAAGAATTACAGGAAACATTAAAGTATTTTCAATCTTATGGTAGTAAAGGCTTTGAAAAACAGATAAAAGATTTGCAAAAAGCAATAGAGTTACAGCAAAAAATAAGTGGTTTATCAAGTCCTCAACAAGGTGGAGGGGGCATTAATATCAACAAAGGTTTAATTGCTCAAATTGCTGGCGGGGTATTTGCAGTACGATCTATTTATCTTTTAGTTAGAAAAATAGCAGGGCAAAATGAAAACTTAACAAAAGCAGTAGATTATTTAATGCAAACAATAGGTGCATTATTAAAGCCATTACTTGATTTTATTGCTAAACTTATAATGGCAGTTGCTAAAGTGTTAGGTAGTTTTTTTCAAAGTGCAAGTAAAAACTGGCCAAACAACCAA
>Ga0116233_1111855_pt1 | contig 12813 bp, 8 predicted proteins | sample BioSIPRNA_2_FD_89647 | JGI IMG/M metagenome (GOLD analysis project Ga0116233, IMG submission 89647) | Anaerobic biogas reactor microbial communites from Washington, USA - Biogas_R1_B SIP RNA (Metagenome Metatranscriptome) | ecosystem: Engineered > Bioreactor > Anaerobic > Unclassified | place...
AGAGTAGATGAATATGATCGTAAATATCAGGGTAAAGATTACAATCTGAACAAAGCATTCGCAGTGGAGCTCAGCTTTCGAATCCCCAATCTGACCCTGGCCAGTCATCAACTCAATAAATACAAGGCAGATCTACTTTCTGAAGCTGAAAATTACGAACAGATCAAAGATGAATTAGGCGAAAAGGTTCGAAAAGATCTGGCAGATCTTAATCAGCTTATTGCTCAATACAGGTATTTATCTGCCAGAATCAATGAGGTGGATGCAGAAGCATCACTGAAAAAATTCCTGCAGATAGAGGGAATCGATCCTCTTGTGCTATTGGATATCAAAGAAAATATCCTTAAAACCCAGATCGATATGACCTGGATAAAACACGGTATTTTGCGCAATTATCTGTATGTTATTGATAATGCCGGATTGCTTTCAACCAGGCCGATACGCAATTACCTCTCAGAAAACATGGAGATAATTGAATGACAAATGTAGAGCCTGAAACCATAACCAGGAAAATTCCTGCTGTTTCGACTGTCACGACACCCGCTCTGCTTGATAGATTTGAATCCAAGTATACCATACCGATTCAGATGGTAGATCCAATAGTTCAATTCATACAACCCTATTGCTCATACGATAAGTATTCAGCTCTTTCACCCGACAAATATTACAAGATCAACAGTCTTTACTTTGATACTCCGGATTTTCTTTTCCTGCGTAAAAGAATGTTGAAAGCGGAAAAACGCTTTAACATGCGTATTAGGTGTTATGGAGACAACCCCAAGTACCCTTATTTTTTTGAGATAAAACAGCGTATTGGTGATATTGTGCGCAAGACCCGAGCGAAAATCGATGATCCTGATTATGCCAGATACTTTTTTGCCACCAAAGATCAACCGCCACCGCTTGAAGACCAGAAAAGTTCCAGACACCGGGATCTTTTCTATCACACCGCATTCAAGTATAATGCTCGTCCGGTGGTGCTGGTACAATACCGCCGTCAGGCTTTCTTCTCCAATTACGATGAATATGCACGGGTTACCTTTGATATCAATATACGTTATAAGGCACAAGATGAATATTATCCCTTACCGGTAGAAGAAGACATGATCCCCTGTGATTTAGCATCGGGTAATGACAACTGCAGTTATGCGATCCTGGAATTAAAGTGTTACACCTCTTTTGTACCACTGTGGATGGTTGATCTGGTGAGGGCTTTCAATTTACAGAGAAGCGGGTTTTCCAAATTTTCTACCTGTTTAAAAGGGGTTTTTTCACGCTACTCGCAAGACGGACTGTTTAATAGAAGTAAAGCCTCCATGTTTGAGGATTTCTTTCCGGAGGAATAATGAAAGCAAATTCTTTTATAAAGTTTTTTTTTCTTGCCACCATCTCTTGTCTGTTAGTTGGTTGTGCTCTGATTAATCCTCCCGAAGATACCCCACCCAGAGCATCATTGTCCAATCTTATTATTACAGAAATACATTATAATCCTTATTCCGATGATCCTTTACTTTCAGATGCATTGGAGTTTGTAGAACTTTATAACCGGGGTCAGGAGGAGATCTCCCTGGATAAAGTCGCTTTCAGTGATGGTATCACTTATCAGTTCAGCAGCAATGCTGTGATTAAACCAGGAGAATTCCTGGTATTGGCATCCAATAAAACCGAATTTGTAAAACGGTATAATTTTGAACCTTTTGACCAATATACCAGCAATCTTAAAAATTCCGGAGAGAGGCTGGCCCTAAAGGACTTAAGTGTACAAAGAGAGTTTCTGGCTATCGAATACAGTGATAAGAGTCCCTGGCCACCTGCTGCAGATGGCAAGGGTTATTCTTTAGTACCAGTCTCTATCGATGAAAACGCCAACTTCTCTCTGCCCTCACAGTGGCGTCTCTCTTTCAAAAAAAACGGTTCTCCGGGAACCATGGACCCGGGACCAGTGTTTGTCAATGAAGTCATGACTCATACCGATCCACCCTATGAAGATGCCATAGAACTATACAATCCGAACAGTTTCCCTGTTGATGTCGGCGGCTGGTACCTGACGGACAACAAAAATGATCCGTACCAATACCGCATCCCGGATGGAACTATAATACAGGCCGGTGGGTATCTGATGTTTTATGAAACACAGTTTAACAGCCAGGCTCTGTCTTCATCTTTCGGACTGAGTGAAAACGGTGAGGAAATCTATCTTTTTGCAAATCCCAGTGATCCGTTAATCAGAGGATATTATCATGGTTTTGCATTCGAGGCACTTAACAGAAACGAAACATTTGGGCGCTATATAAACAGTGCCGGTGAGGAACGTTTTACCACTTTTACTACTGCGACTTTGGGAGCTGTAAATTCCCAACCTGCCATTGGTAAAGTCGTTATCACCGAAATCATGTATAATGCATACAACGGCCGCGATGAATATATCGAAATAAAGAATATAAGTGACCAGGAAGTACCCTTGTATGATCCTGAATATCCGGGAAATACCTGGAAAATAAAGGGATTTAGTTTTGTATTTCCTCAAGGTGTTACACTGCAAAGTGGCGAACTGATGGTTATCAGCTCAGATACTATCTCCGTGGAGGAGTTCAGAACCTACTACAGCGTCCCAGGAAAGGTCAGAGTTTTTAATACTGCACAGGGAGGACTAAGAAACAGCGGTGATACTATTATGATTCTGCAACCACTGGAACCTAACACCGACAATTCTGAAGTACGGGTCCCTTATAAAGCTGTCGACGTGGTCGCATACGAAGATGGCAAATTATGGCCTAAAGAAGCAGATGGATTGGGCATGTCTCTGACACGCAAAAATCTGAACCAGTTTTCTGATGATCCAAATAACTGGATTGCCGCTCCACCTTCACCAGGCAGAGAATAATTTGTGTTGTAGGATATGATTTGCTTAACAAAAACTGCCCTTCTTTTCACAATCAGAATCCTGATATTAACATTTTTTATCGCAGCTTCTGTTTACGCTCAGAATTACCGCATCTATTTCGGGGATTTGCATTCTCATACCACATTTTCAGATGGTGAAGGGACTCCTTCAGAAGCTTTTCGTCAGGCCCGCGATTACGGAGCCGATTTCATGGCAGTCACCGATCATTCATTCAGAAGCGACAGATTGCTTTTTGACAGTACCAGAACCATTGCAGATAGGTACACAACCGAAGATTTCGTAGCCATATCCGGTTTTGAGATGACCAAATCCTGGGGACACATGAATGTTCTTAATTCTCAATGGTATGAGTGGAGGGATATGGATCGTGATTCCTTCTATACTCGTCTCATCAGGGACACCATGTGTATAGCTCAGTGGAATCATCCTACTGAGAAGTATGATGAATTCAATAATTTTCGGAACTACTCCCCTCAACTGGATAAAGTTGTTAATCTGCTGGAAATAATAAATATGAGACGATATAAAACCTTTGAACCCAGCTACATCAGAGCACTCGATCAGGGGTGGCATGTGGGGCCAACGGCGAATTCTGACAGCCACCATAAAGAATGGATAAAGGCATACAGTACCAGAACTGCGATTCTTGCCACAGAATTGACCCGCGAGAAGTTGCTTGAGGCTTTAAAGAAACGACGTGTTTATTCCACAGAGAACAACAATCTTCACATTTACTATTCCATCAATGATTCCATAATGGGTTCGATATTACACAAACCTTCACTGTGCCTGGTTAAGATTGACATATTCGATCCGGATACTTCTGACTTATTGGATAGGATAACTTCGGTACAGATTATAGCTAATGGTGGAATTGTTGTTGCATCCATTTCCTGTAATGATCATAAGGTCCAATGGATTAATTTGTTTGACTGGAAAAAACGAGGTTATTCTTATTACTATGTAAAAGTTAAAAACTCCAGAGGTCAATATGCTTATACTGCCCCCATCTGGGTTGAAGGATATGAAAAATGGAAAAAACCTTCCACACCTGAAATTAACAAGAATATGGCAGTATACGATATATCGGGCAGATTGATCTGCAAAGAGGTACAGGATTTGCGCAGATTTTCACATAAGCTAACCGGTGGAGTCTACATTATCCAGAGATCAGGCAGCAGAAAAATCAGCGACAGGAAATTTATTTCTTTGCTTAAATAAACACCCGCCAAAGATGCTTCCAAGAAACTCTTACTTCCCTTCAAAGGCAACTATTGTGAAGGTTAGGATATATTTTATTTTAAATCTGATTTACAGATTTTTTATTCGGGAAGGATCGATCCATACATGTCTATATTCAATACCTGTATTATAACTACCTTTTCTGAGAAGCAGGCAGAGGTCTACCGGACTCTTATCAGAAAGCGTATCGATCATGGCCTCTATCCACCTATGATTAATTTCCTTGTTTATGCAGATCCACAGGATGGTAACATTGGAAGCGGTGGTGCAACAATACTTGCATTGAAAAGATATCTGCAAAATCGCAAACCAGAGATTAATGATGAGACCATTCTGATCATCCATGCAGGAAAAAAGCATCCCCAGATACCTTTTTATGCTCCAGAAGGTGTTCTTTTTACCCCGCTTCCCCTTCCCTCCAGCAGCATCATCGCTCCAGTGGTATTAGATCTGCATTTAAGTCTGTTTTTGAAATACCCCTGGAACAGAGGAGAGGTTGTTGCCATTTCCGCAGATGTAATTGCTGATTTCGACACATTTGAACTGGAAGAAAGCCGGGGTGATATCTGTGGGTTTGCTGTCAGAGCACCAATATCCAAAGCTGTAAATCATGGCGTTTTCAAGTTTGATTCCTACAGATCCAACATTATTGACTATTTCCAGAAAGCTGATCAGAAATTTCTTCGGGAAAATGCTCTTCTGGAAGGTACAGGCGAATGTGCAGTAGACATGGGGATAATTTCTTTCAGTAAAAATTTTGTCGCTGCACTAAATGATACTTCATCGATAAAAACCACAGATGGAAAAACATTAACTGATCTTTTGGAAACCGGCTCCGTTTCCTTCAGTCTGTATCTTGAATTGATTACCGCCACGCTTCTGGGTGTTGATTTCTCCTCTTTTTTAGCGCAGGTATCGAGCAGATCAAAAATGCCCCAGGAACTGCTTCCACAGTTTTTCGAGGTTTTCAGAAACTTTAATCTAAGGGCTCATATCGCCCGTTCTGCCACTTTTCTTCCTCTGTCCAGTGTACCCGATTTTTTTCAGTCATGTTTAGAGCTTCGCGAAAGGGAGTTGCAGCTTTTTTATGCACGTGATTTCCAGGAGCTGCAAATCCCTGACACCCCAGATCTGATTGTCTATAACTCAAACCAATTTATTCTCCCGGTAGGACATAACAAGCTGATAATCGGCGAATCGGTTCAGAATTGTACTCTGGAGAATGTAATGGGTAATAATCTTTTTATTGGGATCAGTAACTGGAGCAGTGATTTTACCATTCCAGAGGGGATTTGCATTGATCAGCGGACTATTGACAATGGAAACGTAAAGATTGTCACCGGAATTGAGGACACCTTCGGTTTTAACGTACCAGCCGATCAGATAATTTTCTGCGGCAAGCCATTCAAACAGTGGCTTGACGATCACAATCTGACCTCTAATGAGATCTGGGATGATGGTGAACCAAGGAATCTGTTACATGCAAGACTTTTTGTGAAGAATTGTTCCGATGATTTTCTTTCGGGATACTGGAGTAAAGTTCCAGGTAAACAATGGAGTGAAACATTCCGCTCTTCAGAGCGCTTCTCTATAGAACAAATAAACGGGAAAACCGATCCCATCAAACAGGAACAGTTGCGAAATAAGATCCGCTGTTCTCTTCTAAGAAAACAGATCCTTGATGGTAAAGGGTGGAATACCACCAGCATGAATGATTTTACTGCTGCATTTTCCGGTAATGGTGCTATAGAAAAATTAAAATCATTTTATTATTCCACAGATAACTATCTGCTTAAGCTTTACCGCAACCGGCTGCTTGAAGAGCTTTCTCCTGATCTATCAGAGGAGATTAGACCAAGTTTCCGTGTCTCTGAAAAGGTTGACGATCCTTTCAGGTTCATAAATCAGGGACCTGGAATGGAAAAAATCATTATAGTACAATGCCCTATAAGAATAGATCTCGCTGGTGGCTGGACTGATATGCCTCCATTTACCCTGCGAAACGGTGGGGCAGTCGTAAACTTTTCAGCAAATCTGTATAATAAGACCCCTGTGCAGGTTTTTTGCCGAAAAACCTCTTTTCCTGAAATTCTTCTGTTTTCTGTAGATAAAGGATCCCGGGAAATTATCACGGATTTCCAGAAGCTGGATCCTTTGAATGGCTCATCCGTTTTTTCTCTTCAAAAATCAATTATCTCAGAAGCAGGATTCTCAAAGAAATTCCATCCGGATTGTCCTTCTTTGCACGATCTTCTGGAAAAGATTGGATTTGGAATAGAATTAACCACCTTTTGTCCTATTGCTCAGGGGTCTGGGTTAGGAACTTCATCGATATTAGCCTCAACTATTCTTGCAGCTCTTTATCAGCTTTTAGGACGAAATGTTGATCTCAAAGAGCAGATTTATACTATAATAGGTCTTGAACAGCAACTTAAAGCTGGTGGTGGTTGGCAGGATTTGATTGGTGGGATTACCGGGGGATTGAAACTTATCGAAAGCAAACCCGGGTTAGTACCTGACCCTCTTATCTACCATCTTGATTCCTCTTTTCTATCATCTAATCTTGATCTTTTTACCCTTTATTATACCGGCAGCTCAACACCCTCTGATCAGATCATGATTGAGGCGAGCCGGAAAATGAGTGCTAATATCCCTTCCATCGAAATCACTCTTCACTATTTGAAACAATTGGCAAAAGATGCCAGAATAGCCCTTGAAACCAATAATTTACAAAGTCTGGCAAACATTATTGACACCGGGCGCAGGGCTGGAAATCTCATATTCAGTACCAATCAAAGCCCTCTTCTTGATGATCTGCTCAGAAAAGCTCTGAATTTCAAGAGTGCTGTTAAATTCACAGGAGCCGGTGGTGGAGGATATGCCCTTTTTCTTTCCCCGGATCTTCAAAAAGCAGATGCTCTAAAGGAATATTTAAGTAAACAAAAAGAAAACAAGGCATCGGTAGTTCCATTCTCAATTAACGAAAGAGGTTTGGAGATTACAATAATGTAATATGGCTGACTACGGGCTTTTTAGATAATGTATATTAAACGATTGAATATCCTGTTTTCGAAAAACAGGCAATTTTTATATAAACCAACGGGAGGACGTATGAACCGTTTTTTTAAGAGTATGTTTGCTCTTTTTGTCGTCTCAATAGCTACCATTTCCATTACGGGGTGTAAAAGAGGTCCAACGGTAGAGGAAGTAGACACCAGGATTAAAGCTCTGCTGGAAAAGGGTGTTCCGGACAGTGTCGTAGCCGATGCTAAAATCGCCTTATACAATGTTAGTACCGGTCAAAAAACCAATAATTCCACTCTGATCAGAAAATATTCTGATTCCATGGCCATTGGTATCGAAAAGGCAGAAAAATGGTATAACGAAGCAATGGCATCCTATAAGCCATACCTTGAGAATCTAAAGAAAACAATTGTGGAAAAAAAATCAAATCTTTCAGGACTTCATCTGAAAACTGCAGACAGCCTTTTGGCAATCTGCGATTCTTTTATAAATATCAACTGGCTGGTTCAGGCAAAGGTAAAAATGGACAAACTCGACTCTATCATGCCTGTGCTGTTAGACAACGAGAAAAAAGCTTCTGAAATTAAAAAGTTAGTGGTCGGTAACTGGATTGATGCTCATATCCTTCAAGCAGAAGATCAACCTTACAAAGCTAAAAGCATCAAAACCTTTAGCTTTGGTAAAGATGGCAAGTTTGAGTCTTCAGAAGAGCTTGTGGGACAGACAACCCCTTATATGAAAGAGGACTGGAAGTTTATCTCCTGGGGAACCTATGATTTCAAAGGTGATACTATCATCTTGTCCATTAACAGAGAAAAATGCCCCAAACAGATCTTTACTCAGCTTTGGGTAAAGGAAAACAAATGGAAAAAAGATGTTAAGCCGACCTATGATTCTACATTTTCCGAACCTAAGATCGAATCTATTACTTACAAAACATTAAAAGAAGAGTTCAAAAAGAGATAATCTCATAAAAACTTCTTTATTTCAAAAAGGACTGCAATCAGATTGCAGTCCAATTTTATTATACCCCAGTATCAATCAGTACAAAATAGTAAAATCCAGGTTATGATAACGTTCACCGAAGCTGAAAAACTTCTGCAGAAGTCATATTCCGAAATAAAGAAATATCACAATGAGAAAGGGCATCAATATATAAAGCTGCATTGGAACCGCTACGTTAACCTTCTTAGCTTCATGCCTCCTGTTAAGGACACCACCCGTGTTCTTGAGATAGGGGCCTCGATTCTATCTTCTCATCTGCACCTTACCTATGGCTGTCCCACTACTGTTATTTATCACCCCTTGGAACCAGAATGGAAAAACCGTTTTGACAGTATCGGAATAGATTCTTTTGCTGTGGAGCTGATGAAAGAACCATTACCTGTTGAAAATAACTCCTTTGACCTGGTCTTATTCAATGAAGTGATGGAGCATTTCCCGCTTCATCCCGCTTTCTTTTTCTGCCAGCTTTTTCAGAAACTTAGTAAAAAAGGCAGCCTGGTATTCAGTGTTCCTAATTTTGCTACATCAGAGAAGATATTTCAGATGCTTTCTGGTCGTAACCCACAGGACATGATGGATAAAAAGTATATCTATTATGCACATCAACGTGAACCTGTAATGGAGGAATGCTGCTCAATTATTCAACATTGCGGTGGAATAATAAAATGCAGGAAATGGATGGATCTGGATGAGAATCCTGGTCTGTTGCCCTCTCTTAAGCTACTGTGTTTTCATCTTTACCGCAGAAGAGTTCATCCGTTCTTTCATTTTCTTTTCCCTTCAATGCGCAAATACATTTTGATTATTGCAGGAAAAGATCCTGCCTACACACCAGATGAAAGTCTTTGTATCCCGCCGTTATCTGCAAGTAGAGAGTATGAGTAAAGCAGAGATGAGGCAAGCACACTGATCATAAAAAGATGCTACCAGTGGCATCGTGCGAGGAGAGAATCGGTAGCCTTGGTAAAAAAAGAGGCTAAAACCTTCACACGAACTGCATTGATCAGTCCTTTTTCTAACAAGAAATATGCATAAACCCACCAGAATAAGTATCGGACAGCAGACCGTTTCATTCTTCGGATAAACCACTTTTTGCCACATTTTTGTGGACATCTCTGTCCAGACTTTTTTACATGCTGATTCTACTTGTTCACTTCCATACCAGCCATTTTCTTAATATATTACAGGATTGAAAAAAGGATGAAAAAGAACTGAAATTATAATTATAAACTAACCGGAGTTGGAAAATGGTTCATAATGGATCTAAAAGGCACTTATTCTGTAATTTAATTGTATTCTCTTTCCTTTTTTCCTCTGTAATGGCACATAACCCGATAATATCGCAAAAGTATACGGCTGATCCGAGTGCAATGGTCTATAATGACCGTATATATGTTTATTGCTCACGAGATGATAACAATAACGATAATTATGATATTATTGATTATACACTTATTTCTTCAGATGATCTGGTTAACTGGACTGATCATGGAGAAGTATTCAAGGTACCCAGAGATGCCCAGTGGGCACAACATGCATACGCTCCATCATGTGTTCACAAAAATGGTAAGTTTTATCTTTATTTCCCAGATGGAGGAAATTCAATCGGTGTTGCTGTTGCAGATAAACCCGAGGGTCCGTTCCAGGATGCTTTAGGTAAAGCTCTTATAACCAGAAGTATGCCTAACTGCAACGTCCCCTGGTTATTCGATCCATGTGCTTTTATTGATGATGACGGGCAGGCCTATCTTTATTTCGGTGGAGGCGACAGAGAAAACGGATATAATCTGCGGGTTATTAAGCTGAATTCAGATATGATCTCCGTAAACGGTATCGCAGATACCATAAAAGCTCCGGAATCTTTCGAAGCCGCCTATATGCACAAGCACGATGGCACCTACTACTTTTCATACGCCACTACCGGTGCATCAAAAATTGATTACCTCACAAGCAAAAATCCCATGACCGGGTTTACCTATAAGGGTACTCTCTTTGATAATCCTTCAATTAACGGCCAGAATATTAACAGATACAACAACAATCATACATCTGTTATCAGTTTTAAAGATAAGTGGTATTTATTTTATCATGACCGCCGGCTGTCAAATGAGGACTACAAGCGTAATGCCAGTGTTGATTTGCTTACATATAATGCTGATGGCTCGATCAAGAAGGTAACATGTACAAATGAAGGCCCTGCACAGATAAAGTATCTTAATCCTTACGACACAGTACAGGCCGAAACTATCGACCGTCAAAAAGGGATTAAAACTGATGTTTGTAGTGAGGGCGGAATTATGCTTACAAGTATTTCTGCTGGTGATTATACTAATGTCTCCGGGGTTGATTTCGGTGAAGGGGCAAAAAAGTTTGAAGTACGGGCGGCTAGTGGATCAAATGGTGGTTCTATTGAATTGAGACTGGGAAGTGAAAATGGGAAACTGATTGGTACCTGTGCTATCAGCGGAACCGGTGGATGGACTAATTGGGAGACATTCACATGCGATATCACCGATGACTGCTCCGATGTACAAGACCTTTACCTTGTATATAAAGGTTCAGGTGAACCGTTCCGTCTTAACTGGTATCGGTTCATTGTAGATGAAACAAAGGTCAATATGAAAAAAAATATGCAAACAGGAAATTTATCTCAAAAATCACCTCGTAGAATCATCTCTCTGCAGAATAGCCCTTTTTCAGCTCAAAAGGTTCATGATCTGTCTGGAAGAACGGTTTCAAAGCAGGTTAAAGCAGGCTCAGCAGAAAGAATAAGCAGAGGATTATACATAATTGAATAGAAATCTTGATATTCCTTTTTCGACCTGAATCAGAGTCGCTCTATATTGAATCGTCTGATTCAGGTTTAAGATATATCCGCCAAACACCGTAGCTGGTACAATTAATACGCATTTCAAAGCTACGGGTATAGATCTTTTCCACTGGATCACTTGGATATCTCTGTATCTGGTCAGTATTCTGACATCTTCTTACTGCACATGGCGAACATTAGTTTCGCCATTTCTATTATTAATAATTGATAATTTTATCCTCTGCCACTTTATTCAATTCTTTTTACTACACAGGTATTAAAACCTATTCCAGATAAGCCCTGAAGAATAAACCGTTTTAACATTTCCGGTTTTTAGTTTAGATATTTTATTCTGATTAGATATTGTTTTCATATTAATTCCTGTTTTTCAAGATTTGATATTATAACATTTTTTTCCCTCAGATACCTGAGTAGTTACAATTCTTTTTACATTACCTTTTAATACCTGGGAAAGTTATAATTATATTAATAATTCTTTTTTTCTATTTCACCCATAAGCGCAATTTTTCCAAAAAACCCTTTTTTGGGAAAATCAGGGGAGAAATAGTATAATATTGGCATAAGCAGTTTCTGAATATGACCAAATTTTAATTTGCGTTACCCAGGCTAAACCAGAGGATTTGTTGTAATGAAAAAAATGCCCCTTATACTATCATTATTGATCAGCAATCTCTTTTCTCAAACAATAGTAGACACTATCAAACCACTCTCTGATGAAGGTTGGTCTGTCCTTAACACTAAAGGAATTTCCGGAGTTTATGGAATAATAAATACGATCCGTTTCCATAAAGGTAGTCTTTACGCAGGTGGGACTTTTTCATACGCATCAAACCAGAAGGCTGCAAACCTCGTGCGATGGGATGGCAACGCTTGTCACCCCTATCCAAAAAGCAGCCTAACCGCCATTGAAAAAATTGCAATTTATGACAGTGAAACAATTTATGCTTACGGCTATAAAAGTATTGTAAAATGGAATGGCTCAGAGTGGCAAAAAAATCGGTACTCCATACTATGAGATATACGATATGGCATGCCTTAGCAATGGACACCTGTTGATTGGAGGTAAAGACAACAGTATAGATGGTGAGACGATCAGTTGCATCGCAAAATGGAATGGAACTGAATGGCGGAGTTTTGGTGGAGTCCTGAATGGTACTGTGAAATCTATTTTTGTTGATAAGAATGATACAGTTTATGTTGCCGGCAATTTTAATTCGAAGTGTTTTGCCAAGTGGATTGACGACACGACATGGCAAATTCCTTCAGTTTGGGCGAATAATCCCTCCTATGGTCTTGGAGCGACCGTGATGACAATAGATGACAGTGGACATATATTGTTAGGGGGACTTTTTAAATACAGTACTTCCATAGATACTATTTGTAGTTTGCTTCAATGGGATGGTACAACTGCAAAGCCAATTGATAATAATTTGACTACTTCAAATTCTTTTAAGAATGATATTTCTTCTTTGATTAGAGATAATGCCGGTAATATTTATTTAAACGGGTACTTTGCTTCAGGTTCCAAAACTACTTACAAACGTACTCAAAATGGCTGGGAAGCTCTTGGTTCCGGGGCTCCAGTGGTTGGCGAAATGGCTGTGGACGAAAACGGAAAACTATACCTGGGCACCAACAAATCTAATGTTAACGAAAATCATTTTGGATTTATATATATCTGGGATGGAAATAATTGGGAAATTCAAGGGGATGGAGTTGACGGGCATATATCCAGCTTATATGCTGCTAATGATGCACTTTTTATTAGTGGCAACTTTACATCAATATTTGGAATTCCCGGCAACAT
>Ga0116233_1119636_pt1 | contig 12551 bp, 6 predicted proteins | sample BioSIPRNA_2_FD_89647 | JGI IMG/M metagenome (GOLD analysis project Ga0116233, IMG submission 89647) | Anaerobic biogas reactor microbial communites from Washington, USA - Biogas_R1_B SIP RNA (Metagenome Metatranscriptome) | ecosystem: Engineered > Bioreactor > Anaerobic > Unclassified | place...
ATCCGATCCATCTAAAATAGCCTGGGTAAGCATGGGTGGATTCAGGACTATGCCGGCACTGAAAAACCTCCTTAAGCAGAAAAATGATCATCTTAATCTTTTCTCCGGTGAGATGATTACCGGGATGGATGGCAAGTTACGGTATTTCAGACCCTTGAGAACGGCTCTGTATAAGGCAATGGTCCGGGAGTTTGAGATTCATTATCCGGAAATCACGCTCTACCTCTGTATGGAGAGTCCGGAAATCTGGCAGGATTGTGGAATGAAAAAACGGATCCCTGACGGGCTGGTCCGGTATCTGGACAATCGTGCCAAGGTTTTGCTTGGTGTAGGGCATTGTCCTACGGCAAAATAGTATAGCCCTTGCAGGCTGATAAACAAATGTCCTCATCCATAATAGCCCTGAAAGGGCGCACTACCTTAGCACCGGGCAACGCCCGGTGTTGATTGTATATTGGGTGTGGGATTGTGGAACGAATATGAGATAGTGGTATTATAAAATTCATTACCATAAAATGGAGAAACCATGGCTAAAATTGGCAATTTAGAATTGGGAAAAAAGCCGGGAATTGTTGCTATTATCGATGAAATGATCTCTGTTAAGGAAATAATAGCACTCAAAGATAAAGGTATTGATCTGATTGAATTACGAATCGATTGTTTTGATACCACGATCGAGGAAACTGTTTCTTATGTAAAAAAGATCCGTTCATCAGTCGATATTCCATCGATTGGAACAGTTCGTGAAACCGATTTTAACAGAAACAACCGTCTGGAGTTTTTTCAGGCAATTGTACCCTTTGTAGATTGTGTAGACATAGAGCTTGGTACACCCATCTCAAAAGAAATTCTGGCTTGCAGCAAGGGTAAAACGATTCTGGTTTCGGAACACGATTTCGAGAAAACGCCATCTGTTGATGCTTTGCAGTTGATGGTTGACAGAGCAGTTCTTCAGGGCGCAGATATCGTAAAAATTGCCGTAATGGCCAAAAGTACTGCGGATGTAACACGGCTTCTAAGATTTACCGAGGATAGCAAGGTACCAATGGTGGCAATAGCAATGGGACCTTTAGGCTCGGTTTCCAGAGTGATAGCTCCACTGTTTGGTTCTTTATTTACCTATGGGTTTATACACAGACCGGTTGCACCGGGGCAGCTCTCTGTTGAAAAGCTTATGGAGGAGCTGTCACTTTATTTTCCCCGTGGACTGGATTAACGATTAATTGCCCTGTTAGATTTATAATCCGGCAGAAGAATAAGGCTCCAGTTATCGAAATCATATCCTATGGAGAATGTGAAACGATTTCCACCTCTGGGAGCTTTCTGATCCAGTCCCTTATCCCAGCGAAGCTTGAGTGCAAAAGGAAGATTGTTGAAGCTCTGCGCCTCCAGGCGTAACTCCAACCCAAGCGCAAGCAACCAGTCATCACGATCAAAATTCTTGAAATCCGAAGGATTATCCCAGCCCGCTCCACCTGAAAGATTAATTGCCCCATATAATCTTTCCAGGTAGAAAAACCCGATTTTCTTATCGATAAGATATCTTGGCCACAGAGGGAATCTATAGGACAGCTCGCCCTGAATCAATGCCTTTCCGGTGATTTGTGCCGTATCGTATTCGATTTCAACCGTATCCTTCTGAGTGATTCTTTTAATTTTTGTATCCCTGTAATAATAGGAGTAGCCTGGAAGCCAGGCTGCAGGAAGCAGAAAAGAGGGAATGGGAGTATCCTGTTTGACTACTTTAATTGCTGTTCCCATAAGGTCTATATGAAGATCATGGCGTGCAAACCAGGGTGCTGGTATACCCATTTTGGCATGTCCTATAACCTGATGATACTTATAATCATCATATTGCTCCTTAAGAACGCCATCATCAGTGGAAAAACTGTTTTCCTCTTTAAGTGCATGCTGGTTCCAGAATTCGTATTGCAGTTTGGCTACCAGACCTACCGGTGAAATGACACTCTTTGCCTCAGACTTCTGTGAAGCATAAGTGCCCATTACTCCACTTCTGAATGCTTTGCTCTGATTATATTTAAAGACAGTTACTTCATCGAGCTGAAGCCGGATATCATAGAAATCCATACCGCCTATAAGATGAAGGCCTACCTGGTTTCTGGAACTGGAACCGCCACCTGCAAAATGGGATACTCTGAAAAGAAGATCCTGAATCTGGGCATTGTAGTTGGTAATTTCGGACACCTCTTCCACTTCATTGAAAAACCAGTCTCTTGCTGCGATGCCCCGCATGGAGTAATCAAAGTAGAGTGTAAAAGGAAGAAGCTGGGTGGAACCAAAAACTCCCAGATCATAATTATTTTTGACATCAAAAAAACCCTTCTGGAATCGGAGCATTTTGGCGATCTGGCTGGGTTGTACAAACAAATATCCATTCAATTCGGAACCTAAATCCGAAAGAGTCCAGGGGTCAATCAGATTGAAGATCAGTCCCGTTTTAAAAACCGTTTTACCTTGATTAACATTATTATCCTGATTAGTGACCTGCTCTCCCAAAAAGACGGGCATCACCAGAAGTTGCCTGGGAACACCACGGAGTGCTTTTTGCGGAGTTCCTGCTGTGGAACCTGAGGTCTGCGGGTATTTAATCATGGGGGAAAGAGGATTCTCCACTAATACTTCAGATAAAACCTTGATACTGTCTAACAGATAAATACCATATCCATCTTTTGAATAACCGGCATAAGCCAGTTTTTTTCCATCCGGAGATAATGATGGTGCGAAACCGCCTCCTGCAACATTGGTAATCTGTTGAAGCTTCTTCGATTCAAAATGATAACGGTAAATATTGAAAATTCCGTTCCTGTCTGAAGATAAGTAAAGGTATTTTCCATCAGGACTGAAACAGGGATCTCTCTGGTCAAATTCACTGCTGCAAAGTACTTTACAACTATTATCGGTTGTATCATATATCGCTATCTTGCGGTTTTTCTTATCCATAAAACTGAAAGCGATGTCTTTACCGTTTGGAGCCCAGTCCAAACTGAAAATATATCTTATCTCGATGCTGTCTGACTTCCCAGGGAAGATCTTTTTATCGAATTGCCCGCTGGTATCGGTGATTGACAGAAAAAATCGGTCGACTGATCGGTGTGCATAGGCAATTCTGTCGCCGGAAGGAGAAAATGATAAGCTGAACACACTCTTTTTTCGTGTAAGCTGCTTGTCGGTCTTATGAAACAACCTGAATGTCTTTTTGTCGGGAGGAAGAGTATCGGTGAAAAGATCCAGTACCTTTGATCCACCCATGCGGGCAGGAAGCTGGGATTTGGCTGAATGTGCACTGGAATAACTGATTTTTCCGGATGGGGCGTGTATGTCATAGATATTTGCTATACCCATCTCAAGCCGTATCTTCTGCTTTTCCTCAACAGTATCACTCAAGGCATAGGAGTAAAGGTTTTTTCTGGAGTAATCATTCTTGCCGTTAGAAAGGAAATAGATTCTGGAACCATCGGGAGAAAATTTTGGCCACAGGTTGACGAAACCATCTTTATTGATTTTCTTTCCATAAACCTGTGTACCAATATCTGTGATTTTCTGACGGTATTTTTTCAACAGATCATTCTTCCACTCTTCATAAAGCTGCTCACTGGATATTCCCAGAACAATCTTTATCACCCGGTCAAAATCTAACCTGTTAATTTTTGTACTCTCCCGCACCATCTGCACAACTTTGTCATAACCGTACTTTTCTGCTATATAAGAGACCAGCGCAAAACCATGATTGTAGCTCTTCTCGTAATCATCACTCTTACCGGCACCCACCTGCATGTGTGCCCATGAGTGAAGTTTATCGGAAAGACTCAGGGTACGCAAAATCATATCCCTGTGAGAATCCCAACTGTCTGCCCCATGCCGTGAACTTTCATACTGGGCAATGCCTTCGGTGAGCCAAAAAGGAAGAATGCTAGTGCTAAGAGACTGGAAAGCCTCAATCCTGTCTTTCTCATTAGGATGTGAAAAGAAACCGAAACGGATATCTGGTATTGCAGGGGAAAGTTTTAATCCGCTGATAATAGAAACAATATGTGCATATTCATGGGCTATAACATCATCCCACCAGTCATGAGTTCCCCTAAGCTCAAAATCCAGATCATGAGTCCATAAGGTTATGGTGTTGGTATATGGAAGTGCCCAGCCGTTACTGTAATCGCTGTCAAGAATCAGTACATCGGTTTTTGATGGAAGGGTAAGTCCGTAGGTATCCTTGTAAATACTGTAAAGCTGTTCCAGCTTTTTGCTTACTTTCTCTACCAGATACCCGCAATTGTACATGTAAGAGATTCTGAAGTGTTCGGTACTTACAGTTTCAAATTTAAGTCCGGCTGCGTTGAACCTGGCAGCAAGACTGCTGTAGCAGATTGCAAGTAGTAATAAAAGTACTGCTTTGTTTTTCACTCTGAATCCTGTCCGGTTATTTAATGACAGCCATTTTCCAGAACCTGGAATGCTTTTTCCCGTTGATAGTTGCTTCCAGTCGGCATCTGTAAACACCAGGGCCGAATTTCTCAATCGAAACATTGTGCTCATTCCAACTGGGGTAACTTCCAGTAAGCTCCTCCGGAGGATTTCCCATCTTTTTCATTGAGTAAACGACAAAACCGGTAATGCTGTATATATCGAGTCTTACGCTTGAAGCCGGCCCCGAAAACTGATATTTAATGGTTACATTTTTAACACCTCTGGCCGGATTGGGATAACTGAAAAAGCTGATTGGTTCACTCGCAGCAGATAAAACCGGAGGAGGCAGTCCTCCATAGGTAAATGAACGGCCATTGTTATATCCCGGCATGGGCCAGAAAAGAGAATCCGGAAGAATCTCTTTGGCGATTTCCCATCTATAAACCCAACCTTCGGTCGATACTGCTATAAGGTCCGGAGTCTTGTCTCCATCCATAAAACACAGCATAGGCGAACAAATAAGAGGTGATCCTGCAGTCAATGGCCAGCTGGATTGTAAGATGGAGTTGTTATTGGAAGGACGCTTTGCCCCTTTTGTCAGCGCATCAATCAGTCCACCAGGGGTGATATCATGAGCAATAAGCGAATCATTGTAGTTTAAAATGGTATCCATTTCTGCACTGGTAAAATCGGTAATGCTATCAAGTGCTCCGTTTTCAAGGTAGAACCACACTGTACCGGAATTAAGATCTGTCTTCACCACCTTTGCAGTCCTGAATGTAATATTATCACCTGTAGCTGAAGAAAAAAGAACAAGAGGTTCCCTGTTGGCACCACATACAATTGCCGGTGATGACTGGACACTGCCGCGCTGATACCAGTAGCGGGTATCAAGATATGCCGGCCAGCCGCTAAGCAAAGCATTCTTATAGTTAAATGCATATATTCCGTTTGTACCGCTGATAACAATGTCCAGATGGCCATCCTTATCCAGATCTGCAAGTGCTGGTGCGGAATAGTTTACAGGAAAAACAGTCCGGTCATCGGCGTTCTGTTTTTTTGGATCAATGTAGGTGTATGTCGAAGGCCAGTCGGTAGGCTTTTCCTTCCATCCCTTTGCCAGCTTCAGATCTAGTTCGTAAACCCAAAGACCATGTCTGCTGTCCGAAACCACTATCTCCAAAGCGGTGTCACGATCAAGATCTCCACTCACCAGAGTATATGGAGCAATACCAGGTACAACAGTGGATAAGATGGCACTATTTTTACCGACAGTGCAAAGAGAAAGCGTACCATCACTCTGAATAACAGCTACTGTATAGGATGATCCTTCCAGAGACGCAATGGCATTGACCGCGCTGTCTGTTTTCAGCTTTACAGAGTGTACCGAATCCATGAAATTGCCGAAAACAACCACTCCGTTTCTACAACCCACAGCCCATACCGAATCTTTATAATTGCAAACGTATGAAGAAGGTGTGGCACTCAATCTGATTGTGTCAATACGAGCTTCTGAAGGGCTTAGTGTGCTTAGCGAATAGATACATCCATTCGCAGAGGGCATAAAGACACGGTTGGCAATAACCGAAGGCATCGCAATAATTTGAGGTAAACTATCCAGAAAACTTACTGTGTCAGAATTGTGAAGAGTGTCTCCTTTAAGATCCACTCGATCCACTGGAAGCTGCTTTCTGTTATAGCTGGTCTGATTCAAAGTATCTGCAGACCAGGCATAGATTTTTCCACTTTTACTTACAAGAACCAGTTCTGCAGTTTCGGTTGATGGATCAAAGTTACCGGATACCGGTTCAAAAAACTCTTCCGGTGCTGCTCTCTTGGGCCATGATTGAACCAGATAATCCCATTGAACTGAGACCTTGAAAACAGAATCAGAGATATTGGAAGCATAATGATGATGTGCTCCTCTCAGCAGAACAGAATACTCCTTCTGTATGCTGCTCTGAGGAGTAAACTGCAGTTTCATCCAGGTATGTCCACCATCATTACTGCGTGTTGAGGGTCTGGTATAAGGGCCAAATCCGTTAACCCGTACGATCGTGGATGAGGAATCGATAACCGATTCGTATGGAAAAACATCTTCAGCACCGCCGAAGTCATAAACCTGTTCCCCTAGAGAATTCTGGAACTGAACGCTTATATCCGTTATGCCGTCAGCTTCCACCAGTCTGACGCCTTTATAGGTTGAATCGCTGTTTACCATATTGTAATGCAGTCTCTGACGTATGAGATGTTCATCCACATGCCAGACAAGAATGCCGGAAGCCGGCAAACCGATGTCGTTATTTTCCGGTAAAGAGACTGTGCGGGAAGGTCCTATAGTTTCCTTGAGCACAGTGTCCAAATTGACATGAAATGGATAGGCAGCTATAGGATTTCTGCGGTGATCGGTTGTATCATACTTAAACAGGTCTTTATTACCCGAAAGATTACGCTGCCGATTTTCGATAAGGTAGTATTCATGATTATTAATCGGAACCATCAGGATTGTAGTATCATTGCTTTGCTGACCACTGGCGACCTTGTCTAATACAGATGATAGTGCTTTAACTGAATAGCTTCTTGCCACACCCACAGGGGCGACTTTCGGTTCATCCCAACCCATAAAGGCACGCACCCACGCTGAAGGATATGGGGGAATGAATCCGTTGCCATTGAAATCGGCACCGATATCCATAATGCAGAAACCGCCTACACCTGAACCGGAGCTGGCCCAGAGATCAGGAATACCCATTTGACGGGCGATCTGACTGACCAGAATACCTTGTATACCGCAATTAATGCTGTCCTGATTGGCAGTTTCTGAACAGATCATCAGTTCATCTATAAACAGGGAATTCTTCCCCTGCACCACTATTCCATTCTGTGCCAGTTCCAGAGAGTCACGGTAATACTTGAAATAATCGGATGTGATAAACACATCATACATGTCTGCTTCAGAATCCACACGGGCATCGGTAAAGTAGGTCGCTCCGGCATGAAAAACCAGAAAGACCGTTTTTAGTCCCGATTCATCACGAATGGTACTGTCGGATGGATCGAAACTGAGGCTGGAAAAAGGAGATTTTTCCGGTGTTTTACTGACCTCCAGTATTGCATCTCTTGAAAAGCGAAGCAAACCAGTTGATTTTCTTTCATAATATTGGTCCAGAGTCTCGCCTTTCTTTTTACCGCCTGGAGAGTATTTAGGAAGGCTTTGAGGCACAGTATATGGTCGGCCTTCAGGATCTGTGCTATATAATGAATATTTAAGGATCAGTTTACCACGTGAAACTTTCCTGTAGTATTTGGCAACAGTTTCAAGCTGATTAATAAAGTAGAGTGAATCGTGAGGATGGTCATCGAATTTATAAACAGTATCATTGCTGGATGAATACCATCGGAGTTCATCCCTTTCCTTTTCTCCACCGTCCCTCATTCCGAATCGGCCGTTGCCGGTAGTCAGGTACAAGGTATCGGGTTCGAATTCCACCATGAAAGCCATGATATGAATCGTATCTGGTTTGCTTTTATGAAAATTGATAGACCAGCGATGATCACGTGCAGTTTCCACCAGCCGTTTCTGTGAACTTGTTCTGAATAGTGCTTTTTGGGCGAAACCGGCAGAAGCGGTTACAAGCAATATCAGAAAGAAATGAATTAATGAACCTTTAATACGCATTTAAAATAGTCCTGTCCAGTTCAGATCCCGGAAATCTTTGCAGAATAACTCCACTGGCCTAGTAATCAAACATAAAAGAGACTCGCCATTGTCCATCACGAACACCGGTTGCACCATCTTTATGAGAATTGATTTTTCTCAGCATTCCTTTCATAAAGCCTTTGGGAGCCACAATATAGGAAAAGTCAAATTTCATTGTACTGTATTTTAATCCCAGACCCAGATTTAATTCATATCGCTCACCGATATAATCAAAGAGCAATCCGCTTCGAACAGCAATCACGTTGTTGTACCAGTATTCCATTCCCAGGTTGATATTGATTTCCTGTATTTCCTCTTGCCAGGTGTCAGCAGAATCTGTAACCAGATCTGTAATCAGAGCTTTCCAGAATGGATCCGGTTTCCCATAGAAATAGTTCTTGACTACTTCTTTGTGCAAATCAAGTACGAATTTAAGATCATGAATCGGTGTCTGAACAGCCCTGTATGCCATCCCCAGACGAAGAGTAAAGGGGATAGGATCCACGTTATCACGATGGATATAGAAGATATGCGGGCCCATGTTCTGGAACATGAATCCCAGATCGAAACCATTCAGGAAAAAGTTTCGTTTTAAGACTGCGACATCCAGAGCAAATGAGTGTCCTACTCCTTCACCGCTGGGGCCTCCCGGAGCCAGAGCACTAACTACATACTTGGCATTTAACCCTAAAGAAAGATCCTTTTTTGCGATCGGAAAACCATAAGAGAGGTTAAACACTCCCTCCCAGGATTTGACTTTTCTCGCTTCGTTACCTAATGCATCATAGATCTGGTTTTCTCCCATAAAAAGGTAATTGATAGACAGACCGACAGTTCCCCAGTCCTGGGTGGGAAAGATCTGACCTATGTAAAGATGCCACAGATCAGAAACAAGCTCAGGCAAAATCTGCTCAAAAGCGATGTAGGACTGCATATTTGCTTTGTCATACTGGTTGAGGACTTTATCAGTGCCAATCCACACATCGTTATCATGGATATTGATAGAGGTAACACTGTCGCCTTTAAGGGAGTTTTTCGAATGAAATGAATTCCACTGCGGAGCACGTTCAATCACATTGCCTTTATCATCAGTTTTGGGTTTACGTGCTTTATAGCTGACAGCACCTTTATTGGTTCCTATCCAGACACTGCCGCTTTTCTCTTCGGTTATGGAAGTAACAATGCTGTTTGGAAACTTGTAACGTTTCCAAGTGGTTTCATCATAGATACAAACACCGTTCTCACCACCGATCCACAACTTATTATCAGAATCCATCATCAAGGCATTGACCCTGTTGGAGATAAGTCCTTGAGTGGAGTCAAAGACGGTAATGGCACTGTCACCTATTTTGTAAAGACCATCATTTGTGCCCACATAAATATTATTTGATTTATCAAATTGAACGGCGTTGATTTGAAGCAGCGGCAACCCTGAAGTAGTATCGTAGTTTTTCCAGTTGCCGGTGGCAGAGAGTACAGCCATTCCCTTGTCAGTTCCAACCGCAATATCACCTCTGGAGCTTAAAGCCAGAGAGGTAATATTATTGGATGGTAAACCATCCTTAACAGAATATGATTTCCATTCCACTTTGTTATAACGCCATAAGCCATTTGCAGTGCCCACCCATATGCGTTCTGAATTATCCAGAACCAAAGCCTTTACAGCTTCATTGACCGCAATGGAAAAAGGTACCCTGATCTCAGTCAGGCTCTCAATTGTTATGTCTTCAGCTTTAAGGATTTCAGAGACTTTTTCTGCAGAAGAGCTGATAGTAAGAGAATCGAAAGAACCACTCAGAGAGGACTTAGTGGAATCGGAAACCACTGATGAATCCGATTTAACTGAATCCGAGGAAACTATCTGAAAAGGTTTGGAGATGATTTCGGCTATTTTTCCTGAAGTGCGTTCAAAGGAGGCCAGATCAATGATCTGCCTGGCAAGGGTTTTAGCGGTTGAATCGGGAGCTGCAGCATTATGTTTCATCAAAGCTTTTTTAAGCAATTCTTTTATATCTGCATACCGTTTCATTTCGATTTCGTTTTCGGCTCTGATTGCCCAGATGGCATCTCTCAACTGCTTCTCATCATCGTCGGTCAGAAACTTATTAGCGATATCCTCAATATTGTCATCTACTTGAAGCAAATAGACTTCGTAGGATTCCCAGTATTTTCCATTGAAATGGAGTAACCCTTTGTTGGTACCTGCCCATGTATTGTCTTTAAAACCGAAGTCTTTTTTCTTTTTGGAAGCAATAGCAGTAACAACCTCATTAGAATCAAACAAATGCGTTTTCCAGGAATGCGCCAATGGAGCCTGTCCAAGCCCTGCAGGATTATAATATGTAGCACTGGCATCATCGGCTAGCCCGGTGAACGCTTCTCCCATACCGGTAGCGCGAGCTCCGGGAGGAAATACAAGCGTTATAACAGCAGATTCCCCTACACCAGCCAGGGAAACGCTAACGCTGATCAGGGTTAAAAGTAATGATGCTCTCATAAACGCGGCTTTTCTTAGTGTTGAAATCATGCAGATATACCTCATAAAACAGGTTGTTTATTAATTGTTTTCCAATCAGGTAGTGGAGGTGGAGATTCATTGAGGAAAAGGGGGCGCATACCCAGTTCCGTAGTATCCTTTAGACTCTCAGTGCCATGGTGTGGAATAATACAACAAGTGCAGCCTATATGAAAAGGCGGAATTATTCGGGGATAATGAAATATTTGCTGTCTGGTCACAAAATTCCCTTTGCGGAAAAAATTCAGGCAAACCGGACATTCAACAGGAGTGAATTCATAAAAATAAAACTCAACGCCATCTTTATCACCCTGTTCAATCGTTTCAATGTTTCGGTTAAGCGATTCATTCCATCTCTCTATCAGTACATCAATTTCCTTCAACCCATCCTGAGTAGCTTCTACAAATTCGTTTTGGGAGAGGAGATATTTTCGGATTTTTTCCTCCGATGGTCTGATCTTCAATAACTCCTCTCGCGGGTTGCGACGTACAATGGAATAGATACCACTGGCATGAATCAGAGCTGTTGCAGGCTCTTCCTCCTGCACAACCTCTCTGTTTAACCCGATTCTTATTGCCACTAACACCAGTATCAGAAACAGGACAACACCAATAACGGCTAAAACCATAATTTATCCTTTCTGCCAGTGGTGAATAGATTAAGAAATTGCTGCTATCCGCAAAATTTTCACATATTAGCCACTATTTCCCGACCAAATTGTGAACAGGAAACAGTTTTTGCATTTTCCATGAGACGTGCAAAATCATAAGTGACAGTTGCTGCCGCAATAGCCTTCTCTAATCCTTTTAGGATAAGATCTGCTGCTTCAGTCCATTTCATATACCGTAACATCATTTCCCCGGAGAGAATCACCGATGCCGGATTAACCTTATCCTGATTCGCATATTTGGGAGCAGTTCCATGAGTTGCCTCGAAAATCGCATGACCGGTAAGGTAATTAATATTTGCTCCCGGTGCAATTCCTATTCCCCCAACCTGAGCTGCCAGCGCATCAGAGATGTAATCGCCATTAAGATTCATGGTGGCCACAACATCAAACTCATCCGCACGCAAGAGCGCCTGCTGAAAAAATATATCCGCAATCGCATCTTTCAACAGGATCTGCCCCTCCGGTACCTTTCCTCCGCACTCATCCCAACTGACCACTTTCCCCTTGTACTCTTCACGGGCCAACTCATATCCCCAGCTTCTGAAAGCACCTTCGGTAAATTTCTGAATATTTCCCTTATGAACCAGTGTAACACTTTTACGTCCATTTTCAATAGCATATTCTATTGCGGCCCTGATCAGTCTTCTGGAACCACTTTTAGAGATGGGCTTAATTCCAATCCCTGAATCTTCGCTGATCTCCCAACCTAACTCATTTTTCAGGAACGATCTTAGCTTATTCGCCTTTTCGCTTCCAGCCTCCACTTCTTTTCCAGAATAAACGTCTTCAGTGTTTTCCCGGAAAATCACCATGTTCACTTTCTGAGGCTCTTTAACCGGTGATGGTACACCGGCAAAATAACGAACCGGCCGCAAGCATACATAAAGATCCAGGATCTGACGAAGCGCAACGTTTAAGGAACGGATACCTCCACCAACCGGGGTAGTAAGTGGCCCCTTTATACCTAAAAGATATTTCCTGAAAGCTTCCACAGTTTCATCGGGCAGCCAACTCCCTGTCTGATTAAAAGCTTTTTCCCCGGCAAGAACTTCTTTCCATTCTATAGAACGTTTACCGCCATATGCTTTCTGAACCGCCTGTTCCAGCACAAATTTAGATGCCCGCCAGATATCAGGTCCGGTTCCATCACCTTCTATAAAAGGAATAATCGGGTTATCGGGTACATTCAATACACCGTTTTTCATCGTGATCAGATCTGCCATAGAAACTCCTGTGGAAA
>Ga0116233_1046814_pt1 | contig 12425 bp, 7 predicted proteins | sample BioSIPRNA_2_FD_89647 | JGI IMG/M metagenome (GOLD analysis project Ga0116233, IMG submission 89647) | Anaerobic biogas reactor microbial communites from Washington, USA - Biogas_R1_B SIP RNA (Metagenome Metatranscriptome) | ecosystem: Engineered > Bioreactor > Anaerobic > Unclassified | place...
GTTCCCCCGAGCAAACTTTTAGTATGTTTTAACCCGGGCATTACTGTGATGAAACTATCTTGAAATTAAAGGGTGCAAAGTCCGCCCGTCTTCTGTGGTAGACTGCTGCGGAGAGCCCGAGGGACGGAGCAAATCTAATAACTTATCTAAGAGCAAGCCTGCATGCAACTAATGCGTTTTTCTGCCAATCGTTGCAAAAAATCTGGTGTGGTTTTCCCTTAAAAGTTAGATACCAGATGTTCCCCCGAGCAAACTTTTAGCTTTTTTTACCCGGACATTTCTGTGAAGAAAACTATCTTGAAATTATGGTTTGTGGCTTTTTCCTGTAAAGCACAATAGCGCACACTACCAGAAACACAACTTCTGCACAGATATAGATCATCAGAGCCATGGCTCCAGAGGAGGTAAACCCGTAAGAGTGCATCCCTACCCCCAGAAGATTTACTCCTATCCAGGCACTCATCACCAGAACTGTCCCGCTCACTGCTCCCATCGCATACCCGGTATCTTTAATCATGCCGCTTAGCTTTGCATGAATCACAATCAGTCCCCACAATATAAGAAGTAAAGCACCGTTTTCCTTTGGATCCCACCCCCAGAACCTTCCCCAGGCCTGATCGGCCCACATTCCTCCAAACATGGTTCCTACAACAGTAAATAGCAGCCCGAAATAGAAAATACCTTTTATTGCCTTGAAAGTTGTTTGCAACTGCACAGTATCATCAGCTTTGATCATTTTATGAATCAGATAAATGTGGCCAACCAGCCCCGCACCTATATATCCTGCATACCCCAAAGAGATGGTCACTATGTGGGTTGTCAGCCAGAATGAAGAATTCAGTACTGCGATCAGCATCCCCATCGTATCACCATCACCTGCATACTTTCCGGCAATATGAATAAAGAGAAATCCGGTGATAGCGGCAGTTATCGTTCCTATCGATCCGATTCTGAGCCATTCCAGAACTATTCCAATTATTACTGCAGCCCAGGCTGTAAAGATAAATGTCTCATAAAGATTAGTAACCGGAGGATGAGACATGATAATCATCCGCAAAATGATTCCGGCAGTATGCATTATTATGCCGGCTATTACAAAGAGAAATCCGACACTGTGTCCCTTTTTCCATAGAAGTGCCATTGATAGTAATGAAATCAGGGCTGCAAGACCGTATAAGATTTTTGCGAAAAGAAATGGGTTAAGCTTGTTGTAAATAAGCTCAAGTCTTGGATCCGGCAGTTTTTCCTTAGCCGAAACCTGCTCTCTGACAAGGTTATTGAACTGTAAAACCGATTCATCAAACCTTTTCTGGTTACCACTAAGATATGCTTCTCTGATCTGAATCAGAGACATCACCGCTTTCTGTTTTAAGCTTCTGGATTTATGCTGATTTACCAATCCCCATAAACCCAGCCATTTACCATCACTGTTCCCTGCATCAGGAATAAGGTGCGGAGGTGGATTTTCCATGGATTTCTCCATATCGTACATTCTTCTGGCTAAATCCACCAATGCCTGATCTTCCGGACTGAGACTGTCAATTCCTTTCTGCTGAATCAATTTCATCTCTTCAGAAATTGATTCGCCTCTGCTTAACAGTTCAAAATATGAGACTGGCTGGTTTAACTGAAGTCCGAGCTTTTGTGAAAGAGATGAGTCGCTTACTTGCAGATATGGCGTGGGTTCAAGAAAACTGAATGCAGATCTTAACAGGAAAAACTCATCCAGATTGCGTTCGGTATTGATAATCTCTCTGTCAAATGCACTCCAGTCCTCCCTCTCTTTCTTTATTGCCTCATTGGCCAACTGATTAAGCTTATAACCGGCGTTATACAGTTCTGAAAAGCAGTAACGCCGTTTTGCCCTTGGAGTAATGCCCAGAGCATCGGCAACTTCTGGATTATTTATTAAAAATATCAGATCATCATTGGCAGCATCAGGATTCAGTAATACACGCGATAGCCACTGCAATGCAGTTGAACCATGGACCTTCTTTTTTCCGGAAAACTGAATCAGCTTGTTTCTTGCGTAGGTGTCCAGAGGTTTTTTCCGCCCCTCATCCAGTACGATTATTCTTCCCAGAGCCTCGACAGAAATTTCTTTACTTTCGCTTGAAGCCATCAGGTTCGAATTGAGCCAGACAAGAATTATCGAAAAGATAGTTACAAAAGTCGTTCGTTTCATTTATCCGAAATTTCTCCTTTTATTAAACATACTCAGTAATGTCCGGTTAATTAAACAAAAGATTATTCTATAAAACGGCTAAAGCATGTAAATAAATTCCAAACCACAAGCACCAGATCCTAAACAAATCATAATAACCAATTATCCAAAATCCAAACAAGAAAAGGACCTGAATGGAAGTCTCTACTCTGTTTCGAATTTCGAATTTTCGATTCCTGCATCTGTTTAGAATTCAGGTATTGTAACATAGTAATCTTTTGTTAAACCGGACACTATTGAAACATACTATTTTCTTTGAATTTTTAAACCGCTTACTACAAACTTAAAGATAAAATGATACAATAATCCCAACATTATTATTATGCCAGCGAGATACGGTACAAATCGAACCGGGTTTTCCACAACCGACAGAGTTGATGCATTACGGCCATTTTGCATGGAGTAGCTGGTCTGGTAAAAGGTGAAGGATTTGTATCGGAACGGTCTGTTCATCGATATCACGACATCTCTATTCAACTCAGGCCCGCTTACCCGGACACGACTGCTGTAGCTTTTTGCGGTTTGAGTTCCCGGGTGTTCTTCTTTGGTAAATTTGATCAGCTCTATCTGGACAGGAAGTTTAAAATGGCCAGGCTGAAGAGAGATAAGTAGAGTATCTCTGCCAATTGCACAATGAGATGGAATACCGGTACCTCCATAAATGAGAGTCCTGGATTTTACTGGCCCTTGAGCATCTTCCTTTGAAACCAATAGAATCATTCCTGGAATGTTCTTATCCCGACTATGTTCAATCGCTATGGGTTTTAAAGATTCGATTTTATGAGGAGAGGTTCCATAAGCTTCACAATTCTGGTAGATCTGTTCAACAGAGATAGAGATTCCATCTCTGAAAAAAGGGACAATTGCACCTGGTTTCAGATGATTAATGTTATGGAAACCCGCATTGGTCAAATTACCGTTCTCTTTCTTAAAGAAAGCGATTTCCCATTCAGACGGTTTTATCGAGACATTGGACTTTTCACCCTCAAAAAGAGAGAGTACCGACTCGTTGATTAGAAATGAAGAGAAGGCTGTGCCGACAATAAGCGCAACAGTGCCAATATGTATGAGGAAAACACCAAGCTTTTCCACCTGAAAAGAGAACCTGCATGCTCCCGAAGCAAGCAGGTTTATGGCAAGTATTACAATAATTGATTTGAGACCTGGGAAAGGGATCAGACCTGCAATTAAAAAGAACCACGAATCGAAGAATCTCTTTTGGGCGGCATAGATACCGAAATCGACCTGATAAAAAGTGCCCCACATCACCAGTATGCAGACGAATAAAAGACAAAAAACGGTCAGCTTCAATGAAGCTGCCATTTTGATCAGTTTTTTAAAAAACTTCATATTTATATATTCAGTAATCTTTCTGATTTCTGAAACTCCTTTTAATTTCTAGAAGTAAAATTGCACTCTGCTCGACCAGTACCAGTCTTGTTTTCTGGGCATAACCTCTGTATATTTTGAAAAGCTTGGTGGTGGGCCACCGAAAACAGTTCTTGACATATTGTCACATGCAAACTGCAGACAAATTCTCACTCTGTCCTTTATTTTTTTTGATGCATATATTGACCATCTGAGATCATCATCATGAAGCCGCGTAGTATCAGCTTCTTCAAAAATAGGGAAATTACCAACACTTCCATTAGTCATGTATGGTACAGGCCCACCGTTTTTCCAGATATTTTCTGAGTTATTTGACCAGGGATATTTCCAGTATTGCAATTCAATAGATAGTACATCAAGTATTTTAAATGTAGGAACATTAAAACCAACCATTAATGGCATACGTTCTAAGCGATTATCAAACCAGTAAGGATAATCTTTCCATCCAAGAACCGCTATCTCAGAATAAATTTTCAGGTCTTCAAGACCAAAGATTGGTGCATTAAACAAAGCTTTGGGATCAAGAGAAATTCGTCCCATAACTTTGGCTCCCCTAAAAGTGTATACTATTGTGTCACCATTTGGACCTGCATAACCAACTTTCCTAAACTCATTAGTGGTTCTACTGTACTTTTCTCTATCATCTCCAGGAGTGGTTTGCGATTTATTTAAAGGTATAAGATGCTGATGAGAGACTCCAGCGCCCAATTCGACAAGGTTAATTAATCTTGCACTCAACATATAGGAGAGCGAAAGGTTATAGAGAGGATAAAGGCTCATTTCAGTATGGAAGAAAAGATCACCCCTGATCCATGAGTCTTCTGTAAAATCATTCTGATACATCCCATGCCACCCAACAATCTTCTCCTTGTCAGATAATTCGAAGCCATTGACCACCACATTAGGATAGCTGTTGCTTCTAAACAGGTATTCTCCCAGGTTTCTTACATCTTTATTATATTTAATGGGAAGATACCCAAATTCAGTAAAGAAAATATTATTATTGAATTTTTTAGTGTACTCTATTGCAGCATCAATCAGATAAGGGACAAAGCGTCTTCTTTTCAGTTCGATTTCTGGCTTTGTCTTGTCGACCATCATAAATGCTGTACCTATGCCGATGTGAAATCTACCCTTTACATTATCGTTTAAACCGACTTCTGCCTTCAAACCAGCATCAAAATCAGAAAATAACTGCCCATTCAGATCCATATCCTTTGCACCAGTTTCGGAAAATGAGCTTACAATCTTTCCGTAGGTTAAATATCCCCATCCGGATATTTTCAGTTTTGGAGTTTCTACTAATGCAAAAGAAAAAAACGACATGGTTAAAATTAGAATACCGATTTTGTTTTTATAATAATCCATATTCACCTTTCCTTGAATAAGCCTTTAAAATAATCAGCACTATTCCTTAATTTTTACAACGACAATACATATTCTATCAGGTCTTTAATTTCATTTTCAGTAAGCCTCATTTTACCATCAAGAGTTCTTATATCTGCATGCCCTGGAGACAGCAGACACTCTCGCATGTTCTCAGAAGATCCGATGTGATTATAAGGTGCCGTTCTCCAACACTCGTTTAATCCAGGAGTATCCCAATCTCTATTCGCATCAAATGGATCACTAAAGCCGGCATCATGAAATTTTTTGTCAGTAAAAAGTGGCGCCGGATGACATACTATGCAGTTTACTTTATCCTTATCATAATACATCGCTCTTCCCCTCTTTGCGGCCTCACTTAATTTCCCCTTTACCAGGCATGGGCTGGGAACCGGTTTTAACCTCATGAAAAAGGTATCCATGTCAAAGGCAATAGGCTGTATGTCTCCAATAACCTTTATAAGAAGTTCCTCTTCTATGCCGGTTCTGATCGATTGATATGCATTCTCTCTTTTTCCGGCCCAGTTTGTTCTTGGAGTCCACCAGGAGTACACCATACTCTTAGCGTTTTTAGGAGAATTAAGATCAGTGTTTAATCTCCAGTTTAAAGCATCCGGTCTTCCAAAGGGGTGACAGGAATGACATGATTGCCAGTTTTCCAAACACAGGTATGCATCATAAAAACGATATTCTCCTCTGCGATGAGAGGTCATTGGTTTGGCCGGTTTTTGAAGCATAATCTGATCTTGCACTTTTCTTCCTGCTGCACTACTTTTTGTGTCAAGGCTATAGGTCAAAATTGTATCGGTAAAATATCCTGCCACGTATACCAAATTATCGATTGTGGCAACAGCTCTAGGAGCTTTAGCATCAACAAAAATCTGTTTGTTAGAGATTTTTCCCATTGTAGATAGTTCAGAAGCAAGACTGATATCAACGCTTTTGGCATAATCCAGTAATTGATTAAAATCAAAAACGAGAAGATCATTTTTACCTGCCAAAGCAACTACACCATATTTCCCATCTTCAGAAAACGTTACCCCCCATGGATTCGCAGCTCCACTGGTAGGATTATCCAATGAGATATCATTGATTATCTTTTTTGCTTCTATATCAACTATGGACATGTTATTTGTATGTATCCACCCACCTGAAAGTCGGTTTGCAATACGGTTAAACATACCCAGTAGATGCGTTACCAAAGCGTATTTTCCATCCGGTGATACTGTAACACCTAGTGCTGAGTGACTACCTATCGGCAAAGGCAAGGTTTTGGTTATTTTACCATCAGCAGTATTTATCAACTGGATTTTGTTGGTAATGGTCAAAGAATCGGTAGAAATTTCATGTGGAAGAGAATTAGCAACCACCAGAGTTTTTCCATCTGGGGTAAGTCCAGCGCTATATGGTTCACGGATCACAGCAATTTTTGATTTCTCTTTTTTAGCTACCAGATCGACCACCGAAATGTTATTGTTGAATACATTACATACGTAAAGTAGCTTTCCATCTGGAGAAATATTGGGACAACGGGCACCATGACCTACAGCGATTCTGCTTGTTACCCTTCCGGCAGCGACATCGACCTCTGCCACGAAACCGTCAGGCCACAGCTCAGAAGAACAGGTAGCATAAAGCTTGGAACCGTCAGGTGATACAGCCAACCCTGTAACTTCATTCGGAAGCTGTATCTTTTTCTCAACAGTTTTCTTTTCTACATCAATGACTGCAATTGTCTTGGCAGTCTGTTCTGCTACATATAGTTTTTTCTTATCTGGTGATACTTTCAGATCTGTGGGAGAGCTGTATTTTGGCCATGCAGCAGTTTCAATATCTTTATTAAGCGCGAGTGTTTCAAAAATAAAATTAGGTGAAACTACTGAGTTTACATCGTACTGAGAAGATGCATTCACATAAAGCAGATGCAATATAAACAAAAAAATAATGGTCCCTTTATTGTAATTCATAGTTTAGAACCCCTTTCCAGAACTATTTGCCAGGACCTTATCCCTGTAAACCCGTTTTCCATCTATGGACATATCTATTATATAGATCCCATCTGCCAACCCAGGTATAACAGAATTCATGCTGACTGATTCTGAAATACTACCGGAAACCAAATTCTTCGAGAAAAGTGTTGCCAACTTTTTCCCGGAAAGTGATATCAGATCACACGAAACATTTGATGGTGAAGACAGAGTCATATAAACCACAAAACGATTATTACCCCGCTGCTGTATAGACATCAGACTATGAGAAAGTTTCCGGTTAGTTTTTCTGACAGGCACATTATCCAGCTCCACATAATAAGCCAGTGCTCCTGCTTTGTCAAAAACTTCAATTCTTTTTCCTATATAATTCATTCTGTTTATCAAAGAACCATTTTGGAAAAATTCGAAATCATCTCCAGAACCACTGTAGCTAATATCACCTCCAAACTGCTCTACCTTGAACTGGTCCCTGACTGTAAATTTGGATTTGCCTCCATCTGATGCAATCGTGGTTACGAAGCTGGTGTCATCATTAAAATCAAAAGAGACCTCTTTCTCCCGTTTACCTGAGGAGTTATTGACAAGGATAGTTTTACGCTTAAAGTAACCATCACTCATGTAAACATTTCGTTCAATGTTGTTACCCTTACTATCGTAAACAAATGTTACATACATCAGATGATTCCCTGAAGCATCGTAAAAATCTGCACGTTTGATTTCATCTGATTCTGCACGGATCAGAGAAGAATATAGCATAACAAGAGTCATGGCGATAATCGCTGCACCCCGTTTGCTGAAAATATCCATATAAACCTCACTTTAACATTTAATTACAATCTTTTTCAATCGTCTTTATTTTACAATGTTCATTTTACAACAATGTCTTATTGTAAATTCAATAAGTTTTACATATCAATCTTTAATATACAAAATTATTCATAAAAACGGCGGAAAATTTGCCTTGTCAGTGATTATGGCTACCCCTTCAATTTCAATGAGCCAACCGGGTCTGCATACAGGACCCTTGACCGGCAAAATGGGTACATTTTCAGGTATCAGCCTCAAAAGCAGATCCTTGACCACTGGAAAATGTTTAGGATTGCGCAGATAAATAATCAGGTATTGCATATCTTTTAACGATGCGCCATGAGGGGAAAGAAGAGCTTTAATATTATCAACAGTGCGCTCGGCTTGCTTACAAATATCACTTGTATATAAAATATTTCCCTTATCATCGATACTTGCAGTCCCTGAAATATGCAAATGTGCTCTATCACCAAAACGGATCTTTAAACCTCGCTCGAATGTTACTCCATACTGGATAGTACTGTTAAGATTCTCTGGAGCCTCCATCCGCACAATTTGCTCTTTCTTTACATTGCCATAGGAAAGGGAATCTAAAGAAACCAGACATTTCGGATCGAGCGGACAGCCTTCAATACCAGTAGATGCGATATAGCGGGTATCTGAAGTCAGACCTACGATATTAAACAGCTCACGTCGGGCATTTACCATTCCAACATAATTGTTGTCTACATCTCTGACGTAAATCCATGTACGTAATGTGTTATCCCGTATGCTCATATTATGTTTTCGAAGTTCCAGGCTTAGGTCTGCAAATATTCCTAAAGTCTGCATTGCGGAATCAGCATAATTTTTGGAACAGGAATTTGTGGTCCACAGAAGGGAATAGTTCTCCCCTCTGGTAAATGTTTTTTTTGTTTCATAAGAAGTTTTATCAATAATGGTATTGCCATGTTCAGCCTTGATATGATAAACCAGCATTGCCAGTTGTCCACCGCAAATTGGACTTTGCTGAATACAGGAAACAGCACCATTTTGGACCAGGCTAAACAGTTCAGATTCTTTGAGGCAGTTATAGTCGTTTACTATATCGCTTAAATAAAAACGTGTGAACTGAAGTGTGTTCTCATCAAGGCCATTTTCCATTAGTGCATCAGTGTATAACTGGGATAGCTCTTCAGTTGCCTCTTTGAAAGTCACATCCTCTGATGAAATGATGGTAAAATAGCATTCACGTACTCCTGAGGATGTGGAAAATGTACTACATTTCACACCCCGTGCCACTTCATAAACAGTCTGCATTCCTCACCCCCGTATATTAATAATTGACAATTTTCTATATAGTAAAAAGACCATACCACTTCGGTTATCAAAACCGAAGTGGCTGGCAATTAAATTACTCAACTCTGTTTAAACTTACATTCATGCCTAACGTATCACTGAAAATTTGCAGCTTTGAGTTTTCTTGCCATCCAGAAATCTCGCAATATAAACGCCTTTGCTTATAGGAAGCGGTATGGGAACAATCATGGATGTGCCCACACTGCTCTTATCGATTCGGATATTTGCAAGCTGCCGTCCTCTTAGATCATTTATTGTCAGTTCACCTACAGATAAAGGTACAAAAACCAGCTTTCGCTCACTGGCTAAGAAACGTAAAGGTACTTTTGCCACGCTGGCCAACGCCGAAGAATTGTCCTGAGGACGCACGGCAATAGGACCTGCCGGATTTCCACCCTTTTTTTCTATGAATTCCTTGATGTTTTTAGCTTCGACAGCCTCATGCTTTAAACGGTGCTGTACAGCTTTTTCGTAATAGGTTGAATCTGAGGAGCTTTTATATCCTTCATTATAAAGGCCCCAATGAGGTACACAAAGATCAATCCAGGCATAGATTTTATGCAACTCTTCCTCGGTTATTTCGAAACCTTCTTTACTCTTATGATTAGGAAGAATCTCTTTGGTAAGCGGACTCACCAATGAACCATACCGATTAGGAGGTATCGCATCATTGGGAGAGAAAATGGGCAGCCAGGATATGTATTTTCCCCTGCCTGCACTAAAAAGGCTGCTGCCACCCTGGGTAAGATTATTGTAGGATCTGGCAAACTTCTTTTTGGCATCTACATGATTGTCATCGGTTAATTCTTCCAGTGTACCAGTCAGATCAAGTTTTCCCGGATTATGACATTTCACACACCTTTTATCAAGAATAGGTTGTATTATATCGGGATACCTGAATAGCTGGTCAGAAATATCATAGAATGGTTCAAGTGGTTTTACCTGAGCCATAGGCCTCTTATCAGGATCGGAGATGGCGGTGTTTTTATCTTCATGACACCCTATGCAGTTAAATGTTTCATTGGGCATCAATGTAGACCAGCTTCTCATGGTCTGCACCATTCGCCCCTCAGCATCGATCAACTGGAAATAGAGTGGCTGCAGTGCAGGTGCTTCAAATGCGGCTGAACCATCCTCGTATACTGGTGCCTCTCCAATAATCCGTTTTGCCTGCCAGGAACCAGTGTAAACCGAAATAGGAATGAATACCCAACCAGTAGCGCCCTCACGCCCAAATTTCCAAGGGTCAACATCAGCAGATGAGTGCCTGTATTCAAGCTTACATACCCGAACCTTTTTTATTGATCCCTTTTTCACTCCTTTAAGGGTAACTCCACCAGCTATATAAACATCTTCTATTCTATATACACCTGTTTTCTTTGAATAGTCGACTTTTGAACCAGGAGTAGGTACGTTCCTTGGTTTTACTAAAAAAGGTTGACTAACCGATTGCTCTGCCCAGGCAATAAGTTCTTTGTGCCCTCTAGGATCCATAGCGTAAAGACTCATGATTCCTCTTTTTTGAGGAGTATAGGAGATCAGAAAACGATCTTCATCCAGAGGTAAGGGAAAAGCATATTTAAACTCAACACCACCACTGTCGTTAGGATCGTGGGCAGTGGGTTTGGTAACAGGGCCACCATTTGCAGAAATTGATGTGCCAGCTATCCCGCTAAGTGGTGTAATTCCATTTCTGCCTTTTGTGATATCCACTATGAGCGGTTCACCATAATAGGGTGCGTGATGACCACTGGCAATAAACATAGCTTTAGAACCCTGGGTGTATGGAATTTCGCGACCATGGATACAGGTTACCGGCCAAGTAGTCTGATTGCCATAAAATTCAGTCTGCTCTGTACCATCAGGTCTCATAGTAAACAAGCCCATAGATTGCATAAGATTTCGGTCGTTATATTCCCATCTGGTATACATTATCTTGCCGTCTGATCTCAACTGAGGATAAAATGTGTGGACCTGGTCGTAACAGACCCGACGAAGATATTTACCAGAAGTATCAACCACGAAAATAGTAGAAACCATATTGGTAAAACAGTCAATCAACTGAAAACAACGAGAGGAGTTAAACATAATCTCCCCGAACTGGGTATAGCATGGTTCATAATCGGAAACCACCAGTCCCTCATCGGCAAATGTGATCTGCTTAGGTTCAGTCGAAGGATTAGCCAGATGCTTTTCTATATCCAGCTCAAAAATTTTATATCCACTGGGATTTGAGGAACCAACAGTGGTTCTGGAGGCATTTTTATACCAGGCAAAAGCGATCTTTTTGCCGTCCAGAGATACACAAGGATCCCGGATAACCCCACTTTTATCTTCAATAAGGGGTTTGGGTTGGGGATAATAATTGGTGAAATCCAGATAGTACAGTCCGGAGCCTGGTTTCCATTTTTCATCTATATTGGATGCAATAGAGAAGCCTTCCTGGCAACCAACGATTAGACTGCCTAAATTGTGATGTTTGGCATAAACCAGCTTCTTTATATCCTCTTCATAATCTTCCAGAAAAGCCACTCTGCGCCAATGACATGCAGTGAGGTAGGTATTTTCATTGGCGCTTTTGTCTAACTCGGATTCAACAAGCTTCGCATATTCATCTTTCTCCAGCTCTTTAAGTTTTTCTATTATACCATTAATAGCAGCGGTATAATTTGAACCAGATACTTTATCCTGCTCTTTCCAGGCTGCAACGATTTCTTCAGGTATACTGGCTGGCTTAGTTTTATCGATTAAATCTGCGGCCGACAATAAACCCGGCAACAACATAATAAGTGTAATCACTGACCACAAATTAAATCCGGTTGCCGATGACCTGGAAGCAACAGGCTTATTAATTGAAAACATACATACCTCCTTCTGGAGATCCTTGGGTTGCACGATTTAAGAACCTCTTTATCCGGTGAGTTATTCGGATACTGTTTTCAAATTAGTATTAGCGTTTCCGCCATGTGTTTAAAAAAAAGGTTGAAAATGTAGACCATTTTGTGTACATTCTCTCGAATTTATACAAAAACTCCCAAAAATCTTCCTCCGGCTTTTTTCTTCTTCGATCAAGATTTTCTTCAGTTTTTTACAAATCCGTTATACATTTTTATATTGACCTAATAAGACTTCCCTGCCACATTATCCCGCTTACAAAGCCAGTTTAAAAAATCATTTGGCCTTCAGACAGATTGATCTAAGACCATTGCTTATTCACATACATAGATTCTACACAGAGGCTCTCCAGAAGGACTACAAAATATTTGTAGAATAGTTCCAATGCATTATCA
>Ga0116233_1110010_pt1 | contig 12395 bp, 8 predicted proteins | sample BioSIPRNA_2_FD_89647 | JGI IMG/M metagenome (GOLD analysis project Ga0116233, IMG submission 89647) | Anaerobic biogas reactor microbial communites from Washington, USA - Biogas_R1_B SIP RNA (Metagenome Metatranscriptome) | ecosystem: Engineered > Bioreactor > Anaerobic > Unclassified | place...
CCCATGGCTTCATCGGAATTACCATTGGAAAACAGCACCTCGCCTTTTTTATTGAATTTGGCGGCTTCTTCCAATAAGGACTGTTCTTTGGTCATCAATTTTTCATAAACTTTTTTATAATTATTGGCTTGAATCTGGAGCGCATAAAACTCTTCCGCCTTTTTGCGGCATTGATCAGATAAATTTAACCTTGTTTCTGATGATAGGTTGCTAATCCATGTAATACCTTCGATTAAGCCCTTAACATCTCTGGGTTTTACAAGATAACCCGTTTTTTTTATGCTCAACCATATCCGGGATGCCACCAATATTAAAACCCAAGACCGGGGTTCCGCAGGCCATTGATTCTACAACCGTATTGGGCAGGTTGTCTTCAAGGGAGGGGAGAACAAAAAGGTCTGCGGCAGAGTAAGCCGCAGCAATTTGATTTTGATCATTCATGAAACCAAGGTTAATCATGGGGTATCTCGATTTTATCCCAATGTCCCTTGGAACATTGCCGAATGTAAGAAGTATGATATCATCACCGCCCTTAACTTCAAGGTTGTTCAGGGCGACAAGAAGATACATAAAACCCTTTCGTTTATTGCTGATATCGTCAGCCCCAAAAAGTATTACCTTTGCCTTCTCGGATATGTTTAAGGCCTTTCGAACCGCTTCCTTTGAGTGAGGCTTATATATATCTATCGGAAAGCCATAGGGGATGACGGTAACCGGAAATTTCGAGAATAATGTACTTTTTGAAGCACACTTTCCAAGCCATTTGCTCGGAGTGATAATATTAATGTTTAATTTTTCGTATGCAGTATGTTTTTGATTCCATGCCCTATGAGAGACGTCATTATCGTCTTCTGAGCCCAGCTGGGGGCACGCACCACACGCAGACATGTATTTTTCACACGTGTCGGCGTAATGACAGCCGCCTGTAAAAGGGTTCATGTCATGAAGAGTCCATACCACAGGCTTGGAACGAAATGCCAAGGGTGCGCGTGGAATGTCCACAACTCCTGAAGTCCAGTGAAGGTTAAAAATATCTGCCTCCAGGATTTCCCTGACAAGCTCGAGCCGTACATCCGATTCGGCGGCACTAAACATCTCCAAGCCATCAGGCCTATTGGGATATTTAGATATGTCCGCAACCCATTTGGACCATTCTTTATTCCAAGCCGGAGAGAGAAAGGAATCAACAGCCATGCAATCAAGCATGATGTCTTTGTCATAATTGACGGGCAATACTTTTACGCTTGGATCACTGCTTCTTTTGTTGAGAACAACCATGGTTGAGTCGATTCCTATGGATCTCAATCCTTGATGGAGCCTGTATGCAGCATTGCCTGCCCCTCCAAAATCCTGCATGCAGAGGTGGACAATCTTCATTGCCTTTTTGTCTGTAGATGCTGTTTTTTTTCTGATTTTCTTAGCCTCGATAAACAGTGAGTCAGGCTTACGAATTGAACCATCCGGATTAATATCCAGACAGTAAGAGTTAAAGCTTGGAATACCAGACTCGTTAGCGCGGCAAACGCGGATATCAACAAACCCGGCCTGTTCCATGAGTTTAGGTAACGAGTAACGATCGTACATCCATTGATGGATTTCACCGGACAGCCTGAATTCACCCACTTGTTCGGCGTCCATATTGGAAGTGGCTGGAGTAAAGTCCTGATTTGTGTCGTTTTTCCTAATTGCCTCAAGAACATTAAGAACTTCCGAGCCATATCGCTCTATGACAAAAGATTCCGCAGGCATTGGATTGATTTTCCAATACTTGAGCATTTCTCCACCAGGTACGTTACGAACCATTTGATCAAAAAGCTCCAGCATGATCCAATCATATTTGCTTTGTGATTCCGCATCCGCTTTCAGAGATTTTTCGAGCAGTTCGATATACGATCTGGCTATTTGCTCGAGGTCCGGTACAACAATCCTTATGATTCCGTTATCTTTCAGTACTCTATAACATTCATGCATAAAGGGAAGTGCAGAAGATTTCGGGAAGTGCTCAAGCAGATGTGAATGGTAAACAACATCAAAAGAATTTTCTTCGAAAGGAATCCCTTTGCTCAGATCGCAAGCAAGAACACCATCGCCGGTTGCGTGAAAATCCACGTTTGTCCATGCAGGATGGTAATGAGAACCGCAGCCGAGATTGAGGTACTTTTTTGCATGCTTACTCGCATCAGGACGGGCATCCGGTTGTGAGCATACATCCATCTCCCGTTCCAACTCCTTGACCAGCTCCGACGCCTCAAGCAGAGAGGGGTTCGCTTGCAGAAGTCCTCTGGCAATATCCACCGCTTCTTTCTTCTGACCGGTTTTTGCCAAAACCATTGCCTTGACACAGAGGAGCCGGGGAATATCCGGAAAGACTTTCACCGCTTGATTAAGTGTGACGAGGGCATACTCATCCTTTCCGGCACTCACATAGTCGTTGGTCTGATCCAGCAGTATATTTTTGTTGGACAAGAAAAACTGCGGTCCCCTGTTGTACATGTCCTCGGCTATGGACAATATCGTCTGCATTTCTTGACTGGTTTTAAAGCTGCTCGTACCCCAGTACCTGTCAACAAGCTCTTTCTGCTTATCGGTGATGTCATCACGCAACTCACCAAATGCTGCTTCCAGGTTTAATATAGCTTCGGATTTGGGTTTGGATTTTCCATCACCCGTATCTCTTGCTAATATTTCTTGGCTGGCTGCGTTAAGCTTAAAGTCCGTGATTTTCAGGAAATGAGGCTTGTTCATGATGATACAGTATCCGACGAATGTTCCGCAAGTTGTCGAGGTTGTCACTGTTGCTGTCTCGATAATGCTCTTTAAGCGGGGCAGAAAGAGAGGATCATACATATGTCCGGCCGTTACACATTCAAACCCAAAATCGGAATAAATCTTAGCGTGTCCTCGTAATACATCTTTCCAATACAGGCATATCCGAATTTTATTAAAATCTTTCCCGATAACCTCAAGAAATTTGCAATATTCAGATATATCGTAATCTACATCCACATGATGCGTGGAGTGATGAGGGAACGCCAGTAAGTTCTTACCCAAGCATTTTTTTTTCCTTTTCGAGTGCTTCATCGGTAAGAAAGTGCGGCGCATATAAAATCATGGAACCGATGTCAAATAGTGCTTTATTGGTTTTATTTGCCAAAAAAGCGACTCGATGAGGAGTCGGGCAGAAGATGGCAGGCAATCTTGCATTTAATTCAACACCCCAAATGAAGGAATTGAGATATGGAGCATGTTCAACAATGGCCTTAATTGTATAGTCATGATGCAATTTGGCATAATGCTTCAGAAGAGAGGCATGACCATAGAAATCGTTTGGAGTGTGAATTTCGGCTGTTATTAAAGGCTTATCAATACTGCCTGCAATTGAGTATAGTTTATCAATATTCATCTTTCCTCCAGATTCAAACAAGCAACAGCCGAAACAGAAATATCCATGCTCAAGAAGAATGAAAAACTCATGTTACGGATGACCCTTCGGGTCTTGTGTGCACTTCTCCGCTGATTTGTATGCGACATCTGATATTGAGAGGTCGCGGATCTTCACGAAAGGTCTCATCCATTTCCTGGGCCGAGTATGAAAGTCTAAGGAAGTATTGATTCGTAGAGATTTGAGAATAATGGACATAAGCGATAAGTGCAGCGGAACCCAGGTCTTGTTTGAAAATCAGACGTTTATTTGCATCGCCCACGATGACGATTCCCTCGGTATTGCCGAGGCCTTGTCGGGCTGATATTAGGGACGACAAGGCGAGGGAGTGATGGATTTCACGGTCCCCCATGCGAAAAGTTTCGATGTCTGCACCGCCCAAGTGAGTGCTGAAAAAGAGGGATTTTCTTTCAAAGGTATCGGGAATAAATGTCATATTGATAAGGCGCATCATGGCCGGAACACGTGCGGGCATGAAAAGATCAAGTTCCAAACCCAATGATCCAGCTTCGGGATCAAAACGGTAACATTTTGTGAAGACCGTACCATCGTCCTTCCTGATCTCTGCACCAATGACAAGGGTACGTCCTTCCCAGCGCATATATGGCATACACGGTTCGAGATCGGTCGTTTTATGTTCTCCTGGTTGCTCGATAATGGAATGGCCGGAAAAAAAGTCTGCTGCCCAAGAGATATCTTCATAGTATCCGTGTGCTAGAGTGCCAAGCAACGATTCGTCTGAAACGGCCTTGAAGATAAGTTCGCTTATGGCTAATCCCTTGCGCTTGCTCAGCACGCATCTCAGTCGTGTCCCATCGATGATAATGTGACGCTCTTCGTCGATACGAACGATGTTGTCTGCAAGGGGCGCCGTGATTTTCTTGGTCCGAGCAATATTAGCGGGTGCTGCATGGTGCCGGCGCCTTACGCATTGTCGTAATCGTGCGCGATAAGCTTCCCAGCGTCTTGGTGTGATGTGTGTTCTGAAATCACTGCTCCACAAATAGCAGAGTTCTTTCCAATCGGTTTCTGTAGGCTGCGAACGCAGGAATTCCGTATATATCTGATAACAGGCCGTGTTGCATTCCAGGTTGTTTCGACCAGTGAGTGCCCAGCGAGTGATATTGTATTTTTCCTGTTTTTTGACGGGGATTGGTTGTTCGGGCGACTCCAGGCGCAGACTGTTGCCGCCCTGCGCTTCGGCAAGCCCATCAAGAACCTCCGTGGGTGAAACGAGACGGAAATCGGTGTGATCCTTGAGCGCTTGGAAGAGTGCCTTGATTCGATCCCATTCATGCCTCTCACCCAATTTGGCCTCATCTTCGTATCTCCCGGGACGGAAATCAAAGATTTCCGCATCACTGGCATAGAGAGGAAAATAGCCATGTCGATTTTGGGTATGAATCTGCAAATAAGCGATAAACTCCGGTAAGTTCATTTCCCCATGGACATACCGCTGGAATTTCTGGAACGCGATCGAATCGGCCCAGATAATAGGGATCTTGCTGCTTTGATCTCCCCCTACAGCGTATTGGGGAAAGTTACGCCAAGCATCTTCCCATTCGTGGTGATATTTACGCGGATTGTTCCACTCCATGATAATAGCCTGATATCCGGCTTCACGATAGATATCGACAAGGCTGGCTGCATAAGCCATCTCGTTTATCAATGCCACCGTGGGAGTAAGCCCCAGAATTTTTGTATAGGTCTGCATCCCGATGCGCTGGTTCCATCGATTTACTTCGGATGGACAGAGAGGCCCGATCATTTGGGTGTAACCGCTGCCGACAAATTCTGCATAGGATAGAGACTCCTTAAGGGCGGCGATCCATCTTGCATCAAGCATCCTGGCGTTTTCGAGCGTGTATCCCGACGCCTCGATACCGAGTGGAAGTTTGAGCTCTTGGACAAGTCTCAGAAGCGGCCAATAACAATGCTTCACAACGTCGCTTCGCAACTCTTCCTCGACTGAGGAATAGGCAAGGTTGAGATGAAATACACAATACAGATTAATCATCGGCAACTTTTAAAGGCCATTGTCCTTTTCTCCTTAAAACAATATCAGTATCCCATAACTCAAAGCACACGGATATCGATGTTATTATAGACCCATTGTGCCCGGTTAAGGACCTCCGAACGGGTGTTGCCCTCAACAAGAAAGCATCCGAAACGTTCGGCATGGGATTGCGGTATATCGATAACTTCGTCGGCATGTTTATAGAACTCAAGCACATGGAGCCAGGGTTGATTCCGTACGGCGAGTTCGCCGTTGATGGCTTTCAAAATCCCCTGCGAAGGAAAGAAATAACGTAATGCCGCATGTTTGTGCCAACGCTCATTGAGCTGATCGAGATTCGGTTCCCAACCCAGCGCGATCTCGGTTATTGTTTGGACGATGTTGACCCCGCTGGTAACGGGGATCAGGCCGGCTGACATCCATCCTCCACTCAAGCGTGCCGCCATCTCGACCATGCGTGGCTTACCTTCTGCATCCAGGGCTACATCTCCCTTGCCCACGCCTCGCGTAATACCCAGTGCGCGCGCAGCGTTTTCCAAGAGCAAATCAATTTCCCTCAGTTTATCTGCGGGAAGGACCGACGGCATGGTCCCGCCGTTCTCAACCGGTGCGCCCATCAGTTGATGCACCATGTCGTAGTTCCGGTCTGATACGCCGGCGGTTTTGAAGAAATCGTCATAAACGATCGACTCCGTGCTTTCCTGTGCGCCGGGGAGAAAATCCTCGACAATGACCCTGCCTTCGAAGGAAGCGTTTTTGGCCCGCTCGAAAACCGCTGTGCAGTCCATGCCTTCGGCCAGTTTCGTAATGCCGCGCGCTCCCGAGCGGTCGGTGGGTTTGACGATCAAGTCCCAACCCCGATCCTTGACAATGGTGCGTAAATGATCCCCTGAGCGCAGCTCGTCGAACCAGGGGACGGGGATACCTTTCTGCGCCCAACGTTTTTTCATGGCCAGCTTATTGGAGGCAAGGTATGCCGTTTCGCGCGAAAGCGCCTGGATGCCAAGCTCTTCGGCGAGAATGGCGATTGTCATGGGGATTTCGCTACCCATGGTGATGACCGCATTGATCGAACGCCGTCGGCGATAGGCGCGCACAAAGGTCAGCAACCCATCGATATCCCGTGTGCTGATGAGCGCCTTCTCATCGGCACGCACAAAGGCAGCCGCCATAGGGTCAATGTCCACAGCCAGCACATAGCAGCCCATTCGCTTGGCGGTCTCGATGAGATAGAGCTGATCGTGGCTGGCGCCTAAAACGAGTACGGTCGGCTGGTCTTTCATGGCATGTACATCCCCCCGTTGACGTTCAGGACATGTCCTGTAACAAACGCTGACTCATTGGAGGCGAGGAAAACGGCAGCCGTCGCAATGTCTTGCGGCTGGCCTACGCGGCCTACCGGGATGGCCTTGCCGACAGCATCCTTGCCTCCGAGCGAATCGATTTCTTTGGTTGACATGTCAGTGGCCACAAATCCAGGGGAGATGCAGTTGGCGTTCACGCCGTATGACGCCATGATGCGCGCAGTGGATTTTGTGAAACAGATAAGTCCTGCCTTGGCTGCTGCATAATGAGGTGCCTTCGGTCCGCCGAACTGTCCACCCATGGAAGCGATATTGATGATCCTGCCGCTATGGCGGTCCTTGAAATGGGGGAATATCTCTTGGCTGGTAATAAAGGCACCCTTCAGACATACCGCCTGCATCCGGTCCCACTCCTCGTCGGTGATCTCCTCAAAGGGCAGTTGTTTGAGGATGCCTGCATTATTCACAAGGATATCAATGCGACCAAAGGCTTCCAATGCCGCATTCAGCATCTGCCGCACTTCAATGCGAGAGCTTACGTCTGCCTTGACGGCCAGCGCTTTCTGTCCGCATGCCGTGATCTGTTTTTGAACCTCAGCAGCAGCGGCTGCATTGGTATGGTAGTTGACGATCACCTGGCAGCCTTCATGGGCAAAACGCAATGCGATCTCGCGGCCGATGCCACGACTAGCCCCTGTAATAACTGCCACCTTGTCCTGAAGTCTCATGGTTCCTCCTTGCATGTGGTGTTTGTTGACGGTTGTTATTCTTATGCCGCCGTTCGGTCAATCCACGGCCCCGGCGACGAATTGTGGATACTTCCATATCCACTCCACGTATTCCCGGATAGCCGCATTGAGAGTGTACTGTGGTGTGAATCCCAGCTCTTGCCGTAGCCGTGCGATGTCGAGCGGAAATTTCCAGCCCACGTCCTTGACATGGCCGATGTTCACCTCTAATTCGGGAATAGCCTTTCTTAATGCGGCGACGATATCCTCAATCCCCACGAGTATGCCGGAGGAGACATTATATACCTGGCTGGGGTAATCGCTCTCAAAAAGAGCGGCATGTACGAGGGCGTTGGCTGTGTCGCGTGCGTACATCCAACAAAGCCTCCGGCGCGGTATACTCTCAAAGCTCAATGCACGTTTCGTAGCGGCGGTGGCGATAACATGGTGGAACCAGGTTTTACTTCCCATGTTGAGGGCCGGACAAGGGCCATAGATGACGGTGAGCCGGAAGGACGCCGCGGGAAGTCCGTAAACCTGACGATATAACGTTACGAGTTTTTCGCCCAAAAGCTTGGTATGGTCGTAAAGGGTGGCCCCAGGGCCGAGTACGGGCCAGTCTTCGCTTACCGGCGCAACAGGTTTGGCTCCGGAAAAATCATATACCGCATTGGAGCTACAGTAGACGTATTTATCAATTCCCTTGAGACGTGCGGCCTCCAGCAGGTTGGCTAAGCCATAGGCGTTCACATCGATATAGGCCCTCAAATTGCGGAAATCGGCATTGTGAGGGATGCAGGCCGTATCGATGATATGTGTAATGTTTTTCTCCATGAAAAAAGGCACAACCGCCGTAGCATCCTTGATATCCAGGCGGCAGACCTCTACGTGTCGGTCGTCCACAAGGGTGGATATAAAATCACGGTGAAGGTTTACATCCACCAGGTAGATCTTTTCAAACCGACTCGTTTTGGCGGCCTGTGCCGCTACCATATTCCCGACAGTTCCGGCTCCTGTGATCAGTAGTGTCTTCATTTCTTTTTCCTCCCTTTTTTTCTTAGCCGATACAGATGAATTCCAGCATATGCTGGGGTATTTGTTTACACGCCGTGACCTTGATCTCTTCTGCAAAGGCGGCGGAAGCCGTGATAACAATAAGCTGGGGCATTAACTCTTGCAGTCGTGAGGGGGCCATCACCTCCCGCTCCAAAATATGTTGCCCCCACTTGGCGGGATAGGAGTCGATCCACCCGAGCCAGTGCGGATTAGCGGCCAGCCCGGAATCGCTCAAGAGACGTACTCCAAAATCACCGGCACCCCAGGTAACGAAAGGCCGCCCTTCTTCATTCAGCATACGCAACTGTTGACGTCGCGTCTCATGGAATGCCTCCACGCGCTGGCGATAGGCCGCCAGAGCGGCTCTGTTTTCCCGTGCCGCATGGTCTGCTACCCCGGATGTCCGGGTGGTCAAGACCCGCAGGTAAACTGTCGAACCAGGGAAATCCGTAATAGTGTCCAAGTTGAGGAAGCCGCCCCACCCGGCACGCTTGAATGTATCCACCAAGGTCGGCATACTATAGACTACCGGTTGATAGGGTTTAAAGTAGTTCCCGCTCTCTAAGCCGCTCTGGGAGATGACACTCTCCAGGGCGGATACCTCAATGTATAGCCGAGTGCGGTTGTCGGCATAGGCCGCCAGGTGCTGGAGAAAAGTAACCGGATCAAGTATGTGGTTCAAGGTGCGGCTCACGATAATGACGTCGAAGATATCCCCCGGAAAGGGATGATCTTCGATGAATCCATGGTGGACGTTGATATGCGGGCGCATTTGGGCCAGGACATGACATGCCTTCTCAGAGCTTTCAACGGCATATCCGCGCCACCCACCTGTATAAAGCTCCTGGAGGAGGTCGCCATGGAAACAGCCAATATCGAGCACCTTGCCCGTATGTGGGACATGGCTGAAAATAAATTCGGCCTGCTGTTTGATCCGTGTTTGGTACTTCTCGTAGACGGATTCAATGAAGATCGCTTTACCGTAATCATATGCGTTTGCGTTGAATTGCCTGGTTTCCTCCGGGCTCAAGCAGGGGAAGAGAAAGGTCATTCCGCAGTCGGAGCAGACATGTACGCGGGTAGATGGGTTTTCCGGATCGCGGAATTCCTCGGTACAATGCGGGGATGCACAGATGGGGCAACACGGTTTAGGCATTCATTCCTCCTTTTCGGCCGGATTCACAGGACTACCCTCGAGCCACGTATAACCTGCCCTGATGAGTGGTTCCTTCGACCGGCACTCGACCTTGTACTCAGGTTGCCGGAAGTATTCCCTGATGTCCGGGGCATACCGGTAAACCCTGCGTATCCCGGCTATAGCCTGCTCCATGGCGGTGGTACTTCCCTGGAGCAGATTGATGGATATCGTCACGGTCTTGCGGGAGGATTCCTCCGCATGGGGGAGCCTGTTCCACCACGTTTGCAAGCCGGTGGCTCCCGTACCACCCGGGAAGGCCTCGATGCGATAGTAGAGGGGTGCCCAACCCGACCCGACCGGGAGGCCTTCGCGCAATAGGGCCTTGATCAGGAGATTGCGGTCGAGACCGCCCCAAGATCCACACTCATAGTTTAAACGCATCATGTAATGTGACAAGCGTTGCGTCCCAGGGGTGGGGATCACCGGGGTCAAGCCGGGCGTTTCTTTAAGAAGGGCTGCGGCGAGCCTTTCGTATTGCCCTTGGCGGTATGCGATCTGGGAGTCGAGGGCTGTGAGCTGATGGTCAAGCAGGATAGCCTGAAGATCAGTGGGCTTGTAGTTGACGCTCACCTCTGAATAGTGCATCCACTCTGGTATGGAGAGCGCACCGTTCTGCCCGAAGGCTCGCATTCGTTTGATCTTAGCGGCGAGCGTGGCATCGCCGGTAACGATTGCCCCGCCTTGACCGGCGGAAACGACCTTGTTCTGATCAAAGCTGAAACAGCTTACGGTGGCCCAAGCGCCTATACGGCGACCCCGATATTCCGATCCGTGGGCATGGGCAGCATCCTCGATAACCGGGATGCCATGCTGCGCGCTAATAGCCATAATGGGCTCCATGTCGCAGGGAATGCCGCTGTATGGCAGGGTCATGATAACCTTTGTCTTCGGGGTAAGACGGTCTTGGATGCCATCCGGGGAGATGTTGCATGTCTCAGCGTCGACATCGGCAAGGACCGGCACTGCCCCCAGGAGCATCACGGATGTAAGATTGCTGATAAAACCGACGGATGGCATGATGATCTCATCGCCGGGTACGACGCCTAGAGCGAGCAAGGTCAGCACGATGGCCTGGGAGCAGTTGGCAACGAGAAGGGCATGGGGCACCCCGCAATAGGCGGCAAAATGCTCCTCAAAGGTGGCAGTACGTTTCCCCATGGCCCAAGAGCCCGTACGCAGAGCATGTTCAATATCACCGAGCGCGGCCTCATCAGCAAGAGAAGGCCATGCAGCCAAAAGGGTTTTATCTAGTATTGGGTTTCCCCCTAGGATGACAGGTGGTTCGGTTATTTGCATGGGCTCTCCTTTGTCAGATCGATTGTCCGACCGCTGGCTGCGGATTCATAGGCTGCAAAGATTAACCGCAGGGACTTGAGATTGTCGTCGGCATTGTGCTCTGGCTGTTTTCCCCGCTCGATGGCGGCCAGCAAGGTTGTCAAGGAACCGTAAAAGGCGTCTGGAACGCGTTTGCCGGTAATTTCCACCGGCTGCCATTGGCTGCGCTCACCGGGCTTTTTCTTGAAAAATTCAAGGGTGGTATCGTCGAGCCGTAAAGCCCCTTCCGTCCCTTGAATAAGAATGCGCCGGAAACCCGGTGAAGAGGATGCACCGTCGTCAATGAGGGTGACTACGTGTCCACTGGCATATCCGAGGACCATGGTCACTTGGGATTCACCCAGCGCTGGATGAGTCGTGGTTTTGGTGGTGTGGGCGCTCAGAGTTATCGGTTCCGCGTTGAGCCAGGAGCGAATAGCATCGACTTTGTGGATCGTGTTCTTGAGAAGCAGGAAGCGGTCTTGCTCAAGCTCGTAAGGGTGGTGATCGGTCCAGTAGTGGTCTTCAAAAATTGTGAGCATGGGTTCTCCGATCTTGCCTTGGCGGATGAGCTCGCCGCAGCGTCGATAGGAGGGTATCCAGCGCGCATTCTGGTTCACGGCCAGGATAAGACCGCACTGCTTGGCTGCGGCGGCCATTGCTACGGCATCGTCCCAGGTATCAGACAAGGGCTTCTGGCAGAGTATATGCTTGCCGGCGGCCAAGGCGTCCAAGACTACCTGCCGGTGACAGTTGGCCGGAACCGCTATATCAACGACCTCGATCTCAGGTACTTTGAGGAGTTCGTGGTAATTAGTAAAGGTCAACGGGATAGCATAGCGTTCGGCGAGCGGTGTTAGGACCTGCGGGTTTTGGTCGGCGAGAGCCAATACCTTGACTTGATCCCCTGCCGCATAGGAGGGCAGATGGGCGTTGGTGACGATCTTGCCGGCTCCGATAATACCAATAGCATGTGTTTTAGTAAGCTCTATCATTATAATCTCCCTTGTAAAGGATATGGATTGGTGTCTGTGGAAAGAGATCTTGTGCATCCTTAAGAATGTTTTTCCATATGAGGTGCGAACTGGAGGCGACGAGGATCACATCAGGAATCCCGCAAAGATCACTGTCCGGAGGAGTGATCTCGAATGGACCGAGATGTTTACTGATCTTCACGGCGTTGCGATCTACAAGGCGACACTTAGTGGGGTCGAACGTTTCCGGGCTCAATGTCCAAAGCTTGAAAAAGTCATCACCGATTCCCCAGATCCAGACATTGCTTGCGCCACCTATATATCGCCGACAGTCCTCCAGGATAAGATCCAGTCGATTATCA
>Ga0116233_1068173_pt1 | contig 11538 bp, 10 predicted proteins | sample BioSIPRNA_2_FD_89647 | JGI IMG/M metagenome (GOLD analysis project Ga0116233, IMG submission 89647) | Anaerobic biogas reactor microbial communites from Washington, USA - Biogas_R1_B SIP RNA (Metagenome Metatranscriptome) | ecosystem: Engineered > Bioreactor > Anaerobic > Unclassified | place...
ATTTTTTTTGGGGCGTAACCCAGAGAAAGCCTTCCCGGGTGAGTGCTTAGGCACGAGGGTACACCTAACGGTGTAAAAGGATCGCGCAGGTCCTGAATTTTAATTTCAAGATCAGAGGAGCTGACTGGCCCCTCATCACCGTTCTTTAGCAGAACACAAACGACTAAACTCTTAAAGGAGAGCTATCATGATTAAAACAAAAGAATCTAAGACATATGACTTCGTCAGCCGTAGTATTGGCGCAGTCCCCACTCATGAATTTGACTGGGATTTAGACATCTACCTTGATGTATCTGGACAGGAGCAGATAGACTCAAATCCTTATCACTTGCATCGTGAAGTTCTTTTTAGGGTCGCGGTGGCGGCGAGTGACGAGCTCGGATTTCTCATCGCTCAGTGCGGCATGAAAGGCGAGTGCAGAGCTCGATTGATTGCCATATCAGTTGAAGAGCTGGATGTGACCGATTATATATACACTAATTGGCAGGAAAATTATGATTTGGCCCCATCATTCAGATCGGACGTTCAAAAAGCAAGAGCTTTCAGAGTGGTGGTGACTATCTCCCAAACTGTTTGCAATGACGTTTTGAGTGAGCAGTTGGATAGAAATTTCAAAGCGAAATTTCTTGACCGACTGTCAGCCTCTTTAGCTATGTCTCGAGATATCACTTATCCATATTGCGAGACACGTCCCTTTAATCGCAGTCGTCATCTAATTCCTTCACTAAACGCAGGAACGTTGCTAGAACGCGCTAGGGATCCCAAAAAGTTTGGATTTCATGAATCGGGAAACCCATCTCTCTCGGGATTGACCCTTTTCGAAACGCCATGGCTCAAGACGAAGATTAAGGAAAGCTCGTTTTTGCGTCTGAAGGCGCAGTTTACGCTTCAGTCCTCTCCACAAGATGTGTGGGGAGTCGGGGCGAGCGAAGTGCTTCTCGAAACTTTGATTTCGTTCAGTTACCAACTGGGATTGTTAAAAGCAAGCGTAGGATGTCCCTCGAGTAGTCTTCGTGCCATAGAGTTTGCGAGAGCATCCACAGAAATCAGCAGACGTATTCCAGTTGACCGTGAGCATGGAACATATGCTCCTCAAGTTGATGTTTCGATATTACTTCCATTAGATATGGATCTATCGTTAAATCAAGCATGGAGGAATAAACTAAGGTTCTTCGTGGATAAGGACATCAGGAAAACCTTCGGGTTGACCTCTCGTGAGCTTGAGTTGCCTCACCCTCATATGCATGCTCTGGTGCACAATGTTTTCCTTAAGCAGTTTAACGACTAGGAGGTGCAGCAATGGCGGTTTCACGAGGTGAGGTAGACAAACTTGTCTTGACCGCACCATACTTCGGAAAGTCTCCGCGGGCCACAAGAGAGTTCATACTACCTGGAGTGCTAAACGATGCGAGATACGCCACCACTTTGGTGGCGATCTACGAGGCGTTACACAAGAGGTATCTCCTCAATGAGGGCACCGGATGGAATAAGATCCCTAGTGATTTTGATCGACTTCTCAATCTAACAGGGTATCCTATGAACCCGTTGGGCACTCCATTTCCCTTTGATAGATCGGCAAACCCAACCTCTGATCACTTTAAAAGAGCATTGCCAATAGTATGTGACCTGATGACTCAGAAGCCGAAGGATGGCTTATCACTACAGATATCGAGGTTATCCCACTCGGGACTTCCCTTCATGACAAAGAACATGGAGTTCAAAACTTCGTGCTTTCTGAACTGGAAGACTAACCATGAGTGGATCAAGCGGAATCTGAGGGATGGAAACTTCAAAGAGTTGGCGAACGGCGGGCCTAATAAAATCCCGATCTGGTTCGCATCCTCCATCGGACGGAGGGCCCAGCCCGATTCCTGTAAGACGGAGTTCGAGGGCGAGAGGTTAGTTAAAAGCGTGAGCAAGCCGCGTCGCGTACATGATTACTTAGGGAGGGAAGTGATTGCAGACAAGCGTCTTCCATTTACGAAACTCGTCCATGCAATGCGTGAGCGCACCGTTTGGGGTATATCCGGAACATGCAATTATGTGTTTCAGGCAGTAGCCCAAAAGGCCAGAGCAAGCTATTTCGAGAGATACGGAGCAACCTTCCACCACGTGGATGTTCCAAAATCATTTTCACAACTAGCTAGGGGATCCGTAAATCGATCATCCGATGTCTCTACTTTTGATCAAACGATGAGCAACTTCATGATACGCACTTACCATAAGTACCTTGTTAAGAATCAGGGGTTGGACCCAATCATCGAGAATGCGATGAATTTGGTAGTGACCCCTCCTTTCGTGAAAACAAGCGATGTTATCGGGGTCAAGCACAGCTCGTGGGAAGGGAATCCTTTTGATCCTGCTCAGGGCGCTTCGCAGCGTGACTGTGGTTTACCATCAGGTATATTTTCGGTATCTGACGTAGGAAAGGCAGTGATGACGAGCTACTTTCTGGGAGTAGCGTTCGCGGCGGGGCTGATTAGCGAGCTGGATCACGAGACTATCGATTCCTTTTTGGTAAGGGGTGGAAACGATAGGATTCTGAGATATATGAACATGGGGGACGATTCCTTCTTCTCCTTCAAGGATGAAAGCACCGCGAAGGCATTCGAGGAGGCGATGCTCTCGGATAAGACGTTCGATGTAAAGTGGGATGCTACACCATCTTTTCTGTCCTACGAGCTCATAGACCGAGACTCCACCTTTGATGGAATGCCGGGTCTAACTAATGGTGTTGTCAACCCATTGGTCCCGGAAGTAGGAATATCGAACCCAAAGCGTTCCAAAACGTGGGCTTTTGGTCTCATGGATCGTCTTAACCACTATGAGAAAAACCCACAGTTTAGGGTCGTGTACGATGAGGCGCTGTTCATCCTTGGGAAGGAGTATGGCGTTGACTTTCCTGCGATTATAGCAAAACACGCCGTTGAGCAACAGATAGAGATTGAGAAGACTCATTCTCTCTCAAATGTATACGACCAGCTTGTGCTTGCCAATCCTGACTACCTACACTACAGGATAAGGCCTGAGGACGTAAGTTATGATGTGTTGGAGTCGCTATTCATAAACATTCCACCGGAGGAGGTAGAAGCAACGTTGAAGCTGTACAAGTGAATTTGCTTGTAATTATGGGCAGTGTGAACCCACAAACACACAAATTAACCAAATAACGTAAAGGAAGCAAGATGAATAAATCAAAAGCTGCACCACGATCAAAAAGTGGAAAGAAGGAAGATCAGGTACCAGGGAAGAAACCTGGGGTGCCTGAAATTGAGGGTAAAGTAGAGTCCGGAGATGACTATTTGGAGCAACCATTCACGAGCTGGTTCGTCCGTGGCAGCGTGCGGGCTCATCCAAGATTCAAGGATAAGTTGAGTTCGGATGTATCGTCCGACACTGATCCATGTTTCGGGGGCGCGTACTCTCTTATGGATATGATAGACAAGGTATCTTCCATCGAATCTAGCCTCGTTCAGCATCTAGTTCCCGGGTTCACTGGGATAGTCGCTGAAGGTGGAGCCGGCAAGACCACTGTTGCAAAAGCAATCTTCGATGCACTTTCATCTGACCATGAGGGCTCTCCCGAGGTTGACGTGACCTATCTGTCTATGGGGGAGCCTGAATCTTCGGTCTCCTACTCGATGGAAGCGTTGCTCGAACTCATTAATCAGAAAGCGACATCTACGCCGTCTGATTTAAGAGTAATTGTTGTAGACTCGCTTAAAAACTTTTGGTCCGATCCTGTCCTCAACGTGACCGGAGCTACTGCGAGCGGAGCAGTGAACACCGCCTCATACCAGGCGTTGAGCGAGCTTACCACGTTATGCCTCGACGCGAACGTTATGGTTATAGCAGTACTCAATCCACTATTTGTAAGGTTAGAAGACGTCGTAAAGGCGATAACTTCATCGCTTTCCGCAGTCTGGAGAATTACAGGTAGCGCCGGAGCCAACGATCTCACCATAGCTGGACTATCCCGAGTCCCTATATATGACAAAGGAAAGTGGACCCAAGTGGATGAGGTGCTCTCTCCATCCCTTCTCGTCACGAAGAGGGTCGCTTTCTCTCTCTCACTTGCACATTCAACGAGATCCGTTGACGAAGAACTATACTGGGAAAGGGAAGTATTGAACTGGTTCCCAGGATCACGAGGCGACAAGCCATTTGGAGGTTAACATGTCACAGAAATTGAAGTTTAAACAAAAAGAAGAGACGACCAAAGGTATAAAGACGTTCAAGCTTGGACAAAAGAGTCAGTCTGAGCCCGAATCCAAGATGCCTAAGGGACCCTCTGATAGTTCCACCTCAGACGGAGATAAAGGGGAAGCGCTCCAGCCAGGCACCGGGACGGCTTTGGCGAGGCTGGCTGCTCTAGCTAGAGCTGAAGATGATGCAGGTGAAAGGGACGAGATCGACAAAACACCCAATCCGGATCCGTCTCCTCAATCAATGATTGATGACCCCGATTACATATCCACCTTTAACATTTTGAAGGGGCTCAAGGGTCGCTCGGCTAAAGGCGATTTTTCAGGTTTAGAAATTCAATCGTCGGGAGTGGATCTCACAAGCGCAAGCGACAGGATCTTCGACACAGCGTGGAGCCAAGCTAAGAAGGCTATAAAGGGTGAATCCAAATCCGTCCGCGTGAAAAAGATACTCGCAATATTAGACGAGGGAGATCCTACCAAGAATGTGGTCCCATCAGTCGCAATCATGCCAGATGAGCCCGCTTGCAACTTCGTCTATCAAAACGCAGCCACGCCGCTCGTTGATGCGTTCACGAGCAAACTCTCAACTTCAACTGAACCAACTAACAATAAACAAAAAGGGAACTAACTATGCAAAAACTTTTCATCAAATACGGAAAAACCTTCTTTTCATCCGTTATAAGATACCGCGACCTGATTAAGGTTAAAACCCGAGTAATGGCATCGGATGATATAAACACGCGTGTGTTGTTTGAATGCCTAGCTAACTCAGGGGCGGTTCACCGAAATCAACCCATAACCCCCGCTCAGTTAGGTCAAGCGCTGGCTAGTGTCTTCGGAAGTTCTCATATCCGGTTGTTTGGTAAACACGAGCAGGGTGTGAATTTTCAAGACGTTATGGATGCGATCGGAGAGGCGGCCCCCGCTACCTCTCCACAAACTCTCACAGCTTTCGGTCTGTTATTTTCGAAGTGGATCAAAGACGTCGGCTTAGTTCAAAGCCTAGGGTCAAACTCGTATAAGTTTGCATACTTATCCGATCCTTCGTCATTGTTCCCAACGCTCGATCAGCTCCAGGAAATAACTATCTTCGAGACCGGCTTAGCTCTGTTCAAGAAACACTACGAGACATCGGTAAAGAATACGAACGTAGCTAACCTATCGGGTGTATCCGTCGGCGCGCTTGTTCGTGAATTCTTCTATATGTGGGAATCATTCAGGGCTGCTTTCGTTCACGATTCAAACATTATAGTCCGGAATTTCGATGCTCTCAAACAGTTCCTTAGTGCAATAGCTTCGGATGATGACTATGTGGCGTTGCACATCTCGGAGGAGATGATTGCTCAGATGTTGTCCATCGGTAATATAGCAAACTACTTTTTGACTAGAGTCAACTCAACAAGAAGTGTCTGTTCACAAATGCAGGAGGTGTTGGCAGCCAACGCGTACAGAGACCTTATCAGTGCTTTGAATCAAGAGGGTTCACTCATCCAGTCGGAGAGCACCAAAACCTTCCTGTTAAGCATCACTGAGATGAAAACAGTAACAAGTCGATCCCCAAATGGAGAGATATTAAGGAGAGTGCGTCGTCTGAGGTTCACACAGCCTCAGAGGGTGGACCTTATGATAGGGTCAACTTTCGCGGCAAGCTTGAATCCCAATTCACCTATGTTTGTTCCTTCGAAGACAACCGAATCTCTACTAACCGAATTCCTGAACAACAGATTTGATCGGATGGACTGTGAAGACTTGTTGGATATGGTGAGAGAATCCTACTCTACTATGGCCGTGGGTACTATAGATAGACTTGGCGAGGTGGTCTCACCTGCTGATGCATCTTTTGTCCGCTTTGGACTCGCAGCAACACATGCTCGAGAGATTGTGATAGAACCAGGGAAGATTGTATTCCACGTAGATCCGATAGATGATCAAATCGCCTCCCCCGATGAGGTGTTGGGGAGTATGGATTTGAGATTGATGCATACGAGACCTGATCTGGCGATGTTTGCGAGCGTTCCGGATCACACCGGGACCCAATCAATCATATTGGACCAGAGCCCGGCTCAGTACGTCGATGACCGAACATTGTTCATCAACCTCGGTGGTCGATTCGTCGAATTTCCAACGATAGGCATGTCAGTGAGGCGCTTAAATGGTACGATTGGTCATCCAGTATTAAGGATTGAATCTCTTCTCGGGACGGCTCAGGAGGATGGTTTGGCGATGTTCCGAAACACGACTTTCGATCTACGACTCCGTCAGAGACAACGTGACTGGAACGATCTACTCTCCTCCTACGCTAGTGAGCTAGATATCTTACTCGTTTTAAGAGGCAGAGTCTCCAACTATGTCAACGACTGCATCTCAAGATGGAAGGACAGGGTCTTGACTGACCAGCTCGTTGACTCCCAGCTATTCATGGGCGAGCTTCGACTCACGGCTGAAGCGCGTCTGTCGATAGCTGCTACGTGTGTCAGATATGACCTAGGGCTCTTGGGAGCTTTATCACCTGATCTCCTCGCCATCTACCAAGCAGTAATCGAGATAGTCCTGGCGAACTATCCATTTCATACACTCGTATCGGGTGTAAATTAGAGGTTGTTATGAATACTTTTATCTACGATAAACCATTTGACGCATCTCGCCGTTTAAGGCTCGATCCAGTCATCACTGATAAGGCCAAGACTCATCTCGTTAATAAGATTAGACCAAGCCAGTACGATCCAGTCGTTCTCGTCGTAACTAGGCAGGACGGGCGCTTCACGGTGAGGGAATCTCTAAATCCCTTGAGCGAATTTCTTGAAGAGTCTGAAATTGACATGATCGCATCTGCCATTGACGGATCCCTCCTGTTCAGATCTATTTGGGACCCTTGGAGGGACACGACCGGAGAGTTGGCTACCATCACTCAACATCTAATGGCCATGAGGACTCGCTGTGGCTTCATTGTCAGGAAACTGAGAAATGAACTTGGGTCCGGTATTAGCGAGCTCGATCTGATGGATTCCATTTACGGATCAGGGAGTTCGAACGATGACATTGCGCTCTTAATTCTGGGAATACAATTGAACAAGATGATTCTTACACCAGGTAGTGTAAGATCAAAAGTGGCAGCGTTCCTAAGCTTTGAGCCAGTGACAAATCATGATATTGAGAGGTACATGTCCCAGAGGGTAGGGTTGCTCACTGCGTCTAATCTGCTGGATCAACCAATTCAGATATGCTGCGATAATCGAGTAGCTCTGGATCTGTTACTCAATGCTGGAATGTTGGTGGATAAGCAGCGTTCTACCGTTAGTAGCTTAGAGCAACTGGGACGACTGATCTACTCGCAGTTCGTGTCATCGTTAGGCCTATATTTAGATGATGACTTGAAATCGGGTCATCTCTCAAACATGTCCAGATCAATTACGAATGCTCATCTACTCGTGATCAACCATCAAGAGTTCATAGATGAGGCACATCGTCTTAGCGTGATGAAATTGATTTGCCCATATGATGAGGTGATGGTTTATCCCACTAGTAAACATGTGGATCCCGGCCTCGAAAACTTAGCTGGGCCCTTATCCGAACACTCCCTCGTCGGGAGATTCTTATTCTTAGATGTGACAACCAAGAAGAATAAGAAGGGGGAAACTACCAGTGTTACGACATTCTGTAAAACGAGTCCGGATGAATCCACTGCCATATGTCTGGATGCAAAATCGCTTTTCGGCACACAATTTGAAGTTGATGTACGACGGGTGAATAGCTCCGGATTGGGGACACTAATTGCAGGCCTGTTGACCGTCTTTCCCGAGGGATTGATTGGCCTCGGAGGAAGAGTCCTCTTAAAGGAGTCCTTCGCTCCGTACTTCATCAGGGACCTGTCCGCAAACAGGCGAATAGCTGATACCGTAATTACTGTGCAGCGTCCAACGACCCTAAAGATGCATCTGGGGGCTGGTGCTTCTTTCAACGTAAGGGGTCTTTCCATAAAGGGGGAACGGCAAGGAGTGAGCTCGCGTCCGATCCACATGTCTATGCTCCCTCCCTCATTACAGTTTGCGATCCCGATTAACTACCTCATTAATCACGGAGATTTACAAGTGGATGCCGTAGCGACACTCTGTTTAAACTTAAGCAGAGAAATCGAAAGTCGCCTCTCGGTGTTTACCCATGAGGGATCACATGTGAAAGTAACACACAGTGCTACCTATCCCGGGTGGTTTACTCTAACCTGGGCAGTTGAGGAATAGAATATGATCTTTACAATTCAACAAACAAAAGGAGCTGAGACATGATATTTGTGTATGGGGCACCGACGTGCGGAAAGAGCTTCGCGATCAATAAGTTATCCGGGGCGTCGGGGTGGAAATACCCTGTTTTCTCGACCTTGGAGGACGTGGTCGATGCGGCCCGGCTCTCCGGCTACTTCTATGAAGGTCACCTGTTACTGGATACTGATTGGTTCTTTCCATCTGTCATCAAGCAGATGATCGGTAGCAAGACAACGAGCGAGGCACGGGCCTACTGGAAGGCAACTCACGATTCGAGTATAATACAGGTTTTCGTTGATGAGTTCAGGAAACTCAAGATCGACAAATGCGTGGTATTTACCAATATGGCCGTTTGGAAACATGGCGTAGATGTCGCCCTCCGCTACACCAGAACACCAGAAGATCTCAAGATTACCCTTAGAGAACGTGATATATTGGAGGGTCGCGAACGCGAGACTCCAAGGTGGGTTGAAGGATACGTTCCATACCCCGGGTCGATCATTCTTCCCGTGGGATCATACATATATCCGAGAATTATCGAAGATCTCTCTAAGATCTCGAAGGCCTTTCCACCGCCGCTTCAGGATGAAGCGGAATCCAAGGACTCCTCGATTTCGACGACTGAGTATTTTCGATTGGACGATCCGCATCAGCTTAGAGGCTCATATGTGTCCAACAGACTGGGCAAATGTTTATCCCAAGCTTGCTCGGACTCGCTCGCCTCTACAGTCCCACCTAGCACCAAGGTGGCCGTGGAAACCACGCGGTACAGGTTATCGACGTCCCGTGACATTGGATCCTTGACATTAGATTTCACCGACACGATCCGCGCGGCGTTGAGGGACAAGGGCTCTTCTTTACTTTTTGAGATGAGTAAGGTGGACTTGCGCGGGCGCAATATCGGTAGAAATTCAGTATATCAGCTCAGTGTTAAGGTTGTCGACGGAGGTGGGCATACCTCACTCACGCTGGTAAGAACGTATCTCACCATCCCTACCAAATATGAAGCCAGGAGTCTAAGACTGGCCGAGTGTTCGGGCTGGGTCCCATACAGTTCGCCGAAGAGGGAGAGAAGATTCAAAGCGGGATCATATCCTTTCCTGACAGCAAAGAATGGGGATAGTGTTATCAGAGTTCTGAATGTACACCCGAAACTTGGGTCATCGGTACAAATCCACGGCTTCTTCCAGACAAAGGGTTCGCAGAGTAAATTTCTGGATGCCCAGGATGCATCAGAAGGATGCTTCCTCTGCTCCTACACTCTTGACCTCGATGCTAATGATGGGATGTGTAGGCCGACACGGGATGAGCTTGTCACGTGCGGAAGCGACTGGGGCATAACTGCCCAGGCGACCCTCGTAGCGATTGTAGAAGCGTCTATCAAGTTGAATCTGCCGAACTATACCCGCGTAAAACAAACAACTAACAACTAAGGAGAATCATGCGGAAAACTTTAATACTAGTCGATCCCCTTTGGTACGAGAATGAGACCTTATACAAAAACCAAAACATTCCGATAATCGAGATGATGTACGAGGCTGTTCTTCCCCCGGGTAAGTATGTCATCACTACTCTGAGAGGAGCCAAGTCAGGGGATGCCTTTTTCGTAGACCCTACTGTGGGAGAACATCCGATAACGAATCCAAAGACCAGACCTACTCTGGACTTCTCGATTATCGATTATGTTACTTTCATCAAGGCTCAGAGTCCTGATAGGATCAAAACCCCAGAGGATTTCATCGCGTACCCAAGCGGTGAGCAGAAGCTACCCCCCGAGCAGCAGCTAGCTGGCATGGCAAAGGAGGCAACCGATGAGCTCAATACTGCGATCTCTAAGAAGAAGAGCGAGGAGGAAGAAAGTCAGCCCCTCGAAGCAGGTGGGGATGAATTGACGTAAAACTCAACTAAGGAGTAGAATAAAATGATGTTCATATATGGAGCACCAACCTGTGGTAAAACTTTCGCTATCACAGAGCTGGCTACCGAGGGAAGGGAGTGGTCCTGGCCTCACTTTCAGAGCTTAGGAGAGATAGTTGGGACTGCTCGAAAGCTCGGTCTCTTCTATAGAGACCACTTACTGCTGGATACCGATTGGCTCTTCCCAACAGTCATTCGGGACTTCACAAACGTCAAAACCACACAAGACGCTTGGGAGTACTGGAGATCCAATTATGATCCGGCCATCGAGCGGAGGGTTGCGGAGGAGTTTGCTGCGCTTCGGATTGAGAAGTGTCTGGTGTTTACGAATCTAGCAATGTGGAACTATGGCGTAGACGTCTCTCTCCGCTACGCTAGAACTCCGGAAGATATCGGGCCAGCTGTACAAGCCCGTGACGCTCTGAAAGGACGCAAACGCAAGCTGCCTGACTGGGTCAAACGCTACGTACCCCCAAAGGGGTCCATAATTCTCCCAGCTGGCGTATACATCTATCCCAGAATCATCGAGGACCTCGCGAGAGTGTCACCAGCGTTCTCGAGATCCAAATCGATTCGACAAACAGAAGGAGCACTATGAAACAAATCCCGAGAAGCTGTCTGAATACAGACAACTATACACAAATCTTCCACGAAGACGAACCAAAGTTCTACTCCCCTCGTCATTTCGAGATCAGGCGTAAGTCCGATGGCGAAACTATTGTTAAAATCGACATGCAAGAAGGGCCGTTTCTCAAATCTGGCGTGAACGGGTGTTGTAACGAGGATTTAATCAATATCGTTATGGCCTGCCTCGAAGGATTCCAAGCGAGCCCATATGCTTGCCATGAGAATGCCATGGCGCTGGAAAAGCTGGAAGAGGCCTTAGTATGGTTGCATCGTCGTACAATCAAGCGTAAGGCCCGTGGTGTAGAAGGGACTCACATCATTTAAACGGTGAGTAAACTGAACAAATAACAAGCTAAACCAGAAGGAGGCTAACATGTCAATGTGGACAATCATCGCATTAGCAGTAGCTGCTATCGCGTTGGGTTTCGCCCTATACGCGACGTTTAAATCAAACGACTAAAACACTCAATAAGTGTTGATGCAAAAGCGAAGAGCTGGAGCAATGCACCTAGGTGCAGGACCGAAAG
>Ga0116233_1169806_pt1 | contig 11485 bp, 9 predicted proteins | sample BioSIPRNA_2_FD_89647 | JGI IMG/M metagenome (GOLD analysis project Ga0116233, IMG submission 89647) | Anaerobic biogas reactor microbial communites from Washington, USA - Biogas_R1_B SIP RNA (Metagenome Metatranscriptome) | ecosystem: Engineered > Bioreactor > Anaerobic > Unclassified | place...
ATTACTGTCTACTTGACATGTATCAGTTCAGTTATAAAACAGAAGGTTTTTTTATCAATTGTTTTATAACAACCATTCAATGAAACCCGGAAAACGTCTTTTCCAGGCAATTTCCGAATGCGTTCCGCCTTGATCAACTAATAATTTTAAATTTTTGCTTCCTAGTTTTTCTAGCAAATAATGAATCTCTAAAGTGTCATGCAAATAAGTTTTACTGATAAACTGATTGCTTGCACCTTCTTTGGTGCCCACATCCAGATAGATCCCTAAATCAGGATTGAAATGATCCTTGATAAAGTCGAACATTTTTGTTTTTTCAAACCAGAAAGCTGTTGAGAAAGCACCTATTTTGGAAAATACTTCTGAATACTTAAGACCACCGTAGAGTGAGATGAACCCACCCATGGATGATCCAGCCATATAGAATGTTTCTGAACAACGATATTCCGCTTTTATTCGGGGAAGTAATTCCTGAACAATGAAATCTAGATAGAGATCGCCCTCTCCGCCACTAGTGCGCTCAGCAAGTGCGGGGATGAATAATGCCGCATTCCTGCTAGGCCAGGGTGAATACTCCTCCAGTCTTTTATCATTGGAACAATCGATCCCAACAAGGATGAGATTCTTTCCAAAGCGCTCTTCATACTCATCAAGAGCCTGGTGCGCATCCCAAATCAATCCGGCATAACTGGATTCTTTCGAAAAGAGATTATGTCCGTCATGCATGATCAAAACCGGATAGCGCTTATTTGTTGTTTCATAATTTGGAGGCAAATAAACCCGAATCGTACGCTTGCGTTCTAGGGTTTTGATCAAGACTTCAAAAGTAATAATCATGGGTTTTACCTATTATAGAAGGATATGATTGTTGAAAAATATGCTTCAATGTTTTTCCAATCGGAAATGGCGGGAATATCGCAACCCGAAGAAATAACAAAATTGGGATATTTTGAGCATCTTTCCAGCAATGCTCTTGTTGCTTCGGCAATGCTTTCCGGAGTACCGTGACGGAATTGCATTGAAGGGTCAATATTTCCCATCACCAGTTTATCTTCCGGCATTAACATCAACATCTTTTCAATATCAATGGAATTACCGAAATGATAGACATCAGCATCTAGATCGGTAATGCTTTCATAAAGAGGGATGACATTACCGCAATTATGATAGATGAGGATGAAATCTTGATCGTTAATTTCTGAAAAGATTTTTTTCAGATAAGCGGATGAGAATTCACTGCATAGATTAGGACTTAAAAGGCCGGCAGCAGGCTCAGCAACAATCAGGCCATCTGCGCCTTGTTTTTTTAATTCCTTGGCATAACTAGTTAGATAGATAGATATTTTATCCATCAGTTTATGGACTAGATCCGGATCTTCATAAGCTTCGATCATAATCTCGGTCATTCCGAATAAACGACCTGCCAGGGAAAAAGGTCCAATCATACCAGCAAAAACCGGTTTTGCATCCAGTAAAGCTTTAGCTTTGCTGATGGTATTTAAGTAAATGCTGTCGCGTTTTTGCCCGACTTCGGGTATCTCAAGTTCTTCAACATCTTTTGCATCTTTCAGCAGCCTTTGCGCTACCGTTGGCACTTCATTCTCATAATACTTCACTAGGGCACCGAATACTTCGGCTTCGACTGATAAATCCATAAGACTTACAGAAGCGCTGACTGGGTAATCAGAAGCGATCAATTTGATTGCTTGTGCCTGATAATCAGCGGAATATAGCAACTCGCTTACCGTAATACCAAGTTTTTGGATAGCGGGAAAAGAAAGGATCGGCATCGTCAGATGGCGATTTTCCCTTTGAAATTTGATCCATGGTTTTGTATTCATAATCCACCTATTCTTTCCAAGCTGCCTTTAACATCGCCAGATAGTTTTCATTACTGATGTAATCGGGAACGCTATTGCCGCTGCCCAAGGCATAACCTGTATTTTGTGTTTTTTCTAGCATCTTACAACAGCGCTCATATACTTCTTCACTGCTGGCACGGGCCAAAAAATCAACATCAATGCCGCCGATAACGGCAATTTTTGGAAAGAGTTCATCGTATGCTTTTTCAACAGGAACAATTTTATCCTCATAGGATTGACGACCGTCAAATTTCAAATCGATGACATCTTCAATTATATCGTAATAATAGCCACAGGAATGAAGGATCGCGTATTTTCCCATTTCATGAGCCTTTTCAACAATCCTTTGGTACCAGGGAAAAACATATTTTCTAAGTAAAGCCGGAGGCAGCATTGTCTGGGTGTTAAAGCCCCAATCATCATTGCAGAGGACGGCTCCAACCTCATCATATTGCAAACAACGGATAAAGTAGGCTTCGATTCTCTTCCCGACCTCATAGAATACCTTTTCAACAAGCTCCGGATCATCATAGAGCAAATAGCAAAGATTATCATAGCCCATAATACCGATGGTGTTTTCTAAAATTCCGTCGACACTGAAAGAAACGAATTTCACTTTTTTGTTTAAGAACTGACCTGCCCTGGATATCATTCCAAAATCAGCATTATTCACATCCGGCCAGGGATAGTTCTTAAAACTTTCCCCATCAACAATCAAGCCAGCATTGAGCGATTTGGTAAGTGCTTGACCTTGATGACTATCTTTCCTAGGAAATTCCATCCCGCGCACAACGATCGGTGCAAAATCATAGCCACCGTTCTCAAAGGCTTTGATCGTGGTCATGACCCGCTCAAATTCGGTGCCGGTTTTATAATCAGCCCCGGCCAAGAGCTTTTCTTTTTCAGATCCGATGATAAAATCAAAGAGGACCGGTCGGGGCGCTTTTTTCTTCTGGAGGATTAACTCCAAGAACGCAAAATTAGGTTCTCGCTTTTTAGTCATAAGTCTTATTTTTTCGCATAAGTAGTTATTTTGGTTGTTTTATTGAAAGTAAACACATATACACCAACCTCATATTCAATGGTAGTAGCTGCACCCATTCCGGCTGCCGTTCCATCAAATTTATACTGTTCTTCTGCTCCCCAGCGTTGACCCCACTGGTCGTCATAGAATTTACGAGAAAGGACAACGGTAAAATCAGAACTTCCGGCTTCCGTAAACTCAACTTCAACGGTATAGATATTGTCTTCAGCCGTACTGGAAAGAACAACAGCATTTGCTCCATCGATCAACCAGGAATTGAATTGTCCGTAGATACGCGGGAAAACATAGGTATCCACCGCATCCTTTACAACCTTGACCATTGTTGTAACATGAGTGATGCTATTATACTTGAAGAGATAGGTCCCAACTTCAAAACTAGCTTCCGGATTGGTGCCCATTCCGGCGGGGTTACCGTCCAGTCGATACTGTACTTCTGCACCCCAGCGTTGACCCCATTGGTCATCATAGAATTTGCGTGAAAGTACGACGATGAAATCGGAATTTCCCGCTTCTGCAAACACAACTTCAGCGGTGTAAATGCCATCACCATCGGGATCACTTAAAACAACAGCGTTCTCTCCATCAATTACCCAGGTATTGAATTTTCCGTAGATACGTGGAGAAACATAGGTATCCACCGCATCCTTTTCAATCTTGAGCATGGTTGTAACATGGGTAACGCTATTATACTTGAAGAGATAGGTTCCGGCTACATAGTCAGATTTCGGATTATTACCCATTCCCGGTACCGTTCCGTCCATCCGATATTGTTCTTCTGCGCCCCAGCGTTTGCCCAATTGGTCATCATAGAATTTACGCGAAAGCGCAATGATGAAATCGGAACTTCCCGTTTCTGTAAACACAAGTTCAGCAGTATAGATGCCATCACCATCGGGGTCACTCATAAACAAAGCATTCTCGCCGTCAATATTCCAAGCGTTGAATTCTCCGTAAATACGGGGGAAGAAATAGGTGTCAACGACATCAGCTTCAACCTTGACCATTGTTGTTGCATTGGTGGTGCTATCATACTTGAAGAGATAGGATCCGGCATCATATTCAGTGGTGGGATTATTGCCCATTCCGGCCGAACTACCGTCCAACCGATACTGAACCTCTGCTCCCCAGCGTTGACCCCATTGATCATCATACCATTTTTTCGAGGTAACAACGATGAAATCGGAGGATCCTTCAGCGGAAAAATCGATTGTTGCGGTGTAAATGCCATCTCCATCGGGATCGGTCAACTCATGAAAACCTTCATTGAAAAGATTCCAACTATTAAAGGCTCCGTAAATTCTCGGGGCTTCAAATTCTTCAATAATCGCCTCAGCGATAATCAGTTCATCGGTGATCTTCTTATCTGAGGGATCAAAAGTGACCTTAAGAGTACCGTTAGCCCAGTGCCAAATCGAACCTAAACCGCCGCCTGTTGGTGAAGACGGAGCTGGTGTAATGTAATAGTTATCAACACCCCAGCAACCATCAGCATCCCAAGTGCCGTTTGTAACTTTGTAATAATGTCCGTCATAATTATTGTCGCGATTTTCAGCGTTGAGAGTGACTTCCATTCGGTATTTTCCATCCACTCCCTTGACCATCGCATAATCGGGGTCATTAGCGATGTAGCTGTTAAAACTACCGGCCAGATAATACACATCTTCTTCTTCCGTTATCTCCTGCCACTTGGCATATAATTTCAAATCACTAGTGATCGGAGTTCTAAAGCTAAATGGTACGGTATCTTTGAGGGATTTAAACCAACCCAGAAATTCATAACCCGTCCTTGTTGGAGTATTGGGCTCAGTTGCCAGTTTGCCATCTTCAATAGCTTGCGCAGCAGGAGCACCGGTTGCTCCTTCATAGTTCAAATCGAATGTGACTTGATGTTTGGAATCACATCCGCTTAAAAACAAAAACACACAGAGGATCAAAAGTAAGACTCTTAAAAATTTCATATTCTCTCCTTTTCTATTTATTTTTTATTATGATAATACTGTAGGGTGGGATGAGGATCCCACCGGAAACAACAGCGAATTCTCCATAGAATATTTTATCTGGATCAACGGATACTTCTTCTTCGCTTTCGGAAAAATTCCCGTAGACAATTATTTCTTCTTCACCATAGCGACGCATAAAGCCTAAAAGTCGCGATTTTGTATAAAGCGGAAGTAAGTTTCCTTTCTTAAGAACTTTGGAAGCTGAGCGAATATTTCCTATATCCTGAAGCATTCCCAACTCTCTTTTGGTGATATGCCAGGGAAAAGCCCGGCGGTTATCGGGATCAACATCGCCTTCAAGACCAACCTCGTCCCCATAATAAATCAATGGCATACCGTTTATAAGTAGAGTGATGGCAAGAGCGAGGAAATGCATTTTTTCATTTTTTAAGGCTGTTATTAATCTTATCGTATCGTGACTGCCAACTAAATTGACCAAATAATTATGAGTCGGAGTGTAGTACAAACTCAGATTCCGGATGACCCGCTTCCAAAAAACATTGCTATCAATCTTACCTAACAAAAAGTCGAGCAGATGTTGGCGGTATTTATAATTGGTAACACTATCAAATTGATCACCGTAGAGCCATCTACTGGCTTGGTTCCAAACTTCACCGATGATGATTGCTTCCGGTTGTACTGCTTTTACTTTCCTACGAAATTCCCGCCAAAAACTAGGGGCTACCTCATCAGCAACATCCAAGCGCCAACCGTCAATATCGAGAGTCCTCGTCCAATAGGCAGCAGATTCGGTCAAATAGGCGATGACTTCCGGATTGGAAGTATTAAAGCGGGGCATGGAAGGAACCTGACAAGCAAAACTATCATAGTTTAGAAGTTCAGGATTTACCGGATAAGAATATACATAGAACCAATCCCGATAGGGGGATTTTTCACCATTGCGGAGGAGATCTTGAAAGAAGGGATGTTCACTGCTGCAATGGTTGAAAATACCGTCGAGGATGATCCTCAAGCCCTTTTCATGTGCCTTTTGAACAAGTTCTTTCAATCCCGCTTCACCACCATAAATCGCTTCGATTTGATAATAATCCTTGATATCATATTTGTGATAGGTCGGGGAAAGAAAGAGCGGACTTAAGTAGATGATTTTTACACCCAGGCTTTTTAGATAATCAAGTTTCTTAATGATGCCTTGAAAATCACCGCCGTAATAGGTGGAGCGATCCGGTAACTCTTCAGGATGACGGCAATTCTCCGGATTATTACTTGGATCTCCGTCATAAAAACGATCGATCAAAAGCTGGTAGATGATTTCGCCCTCAGCCCATTTCGGGAGGTTGAGGATCTCATCATCATTGATGGCAGAATAATAGAAGTAATTCACCGGCAAAATTTCTTCCAACAAACCATCACTGGTAAAGTAAGATGTCTTTCCATCATTTGTTAAAGCAAAATAATATTTAAAATGTCGTTCTTTGATGCTGATCTTTGCTTCATAGAACCAATGACTTCCGTCTTCAAACAAGAGAGACAGTGTTTTTCTCTTTAGATTTTGGCTATGATCATAGAGATTCTGATAATAAATCTCAATTTTCTCTATGGCCGCATTCGTCTGGATCCGAATATTTAGAGTGCATCTATCAACGGCATATACATAGGTTGGAGTACTAAAATGAGTTATTTCCATCATTGTTTGACTCCACCTTCCGTAAGACCGCTGATGAAATATCTTTGTAATGTATAAAAGAGGAAGAGCATCGGAATGCTACCGATGACCGCTCCAGCACAATACAGACTCCAGTTGATCCCAAATTGCCCGGTGATCATGCTTTGGAGTCCGACCGCAAGAGGCATTGATTCAATACCCGTAGTCATTACTGCGGACGCAATCGTGTATTCATTATAAGCAATAACAAAACTTTGAATAGCAACGATAGCCAGCATCGGTTTTGCTAGGGGAAGGGTGATTTTCACTAAGGTCTGCAATCTTGAAGCTCCGTCCATCATAGCTGCCTCATCTAATTCATAGGGGATGGTATCAAAATACCCCTTCGCAAGCATGATTAAACCGGCTGAAGCTAAAGTCGAATCAATGATGATCAAACCGAAGGCTTTATTCAATAAATCCAGTTCAACAAATATTCTAAAAATCGAAACCATAGAAAGAGTCAAGGGAAAGACCTGAATCAGAAGAATAAAGGTGAAGAGTTTTTCTTTGCCATAGAATTTCAACCGGGAAAAAACATAGACGGAAACAGAAACCAACACCAAAGTGAAAAACATCGAAACTCCGGAGATCAGGAAGGAATTCCCCAGCCAGTTTAAAAAATGTGTCTCTGTAAACAAGCGGCGATAGTTCTCAAAAGTGAAGTTTTCGGGTAAGAAAGTTGATGAAGAGATCACATTTTTACCGATGGAGATGAGGAAAATATAAAGCAAGGGGAATAGGGTAATGATGGCTAGGATGAACAGAAATATTTGAATGATGATTCCACTGAATTTTATTTTCTTCATCTTAACCCTCCGTTCTCTTGCGATTGCCGCGCATGGCCAAAACTGCGAAGACAGCAACAAAAATAAAGATTATTACCGAATAGCTGGCAGCAACGGCATAACGTTTGGTATTAAAAGCTGTATTGAAAACAAAGGTGATCAAAAGGTCGGTCGCTCCCGGTTCTCCCATCGTATCGGCAGCCGGACCACCTTGAGTAAGCATATAGACACCGAATTGATTGAAATTCATAATGAAGCCCATTATCAAAGTCGGCAACAAAGCCCGGAATATCAAAGGCAGGGTGATGCGGGTAAAGACATAGAATTTTGAAGCCCCGTCAACCTTGGCAGCTTCATAATAGTCTTTAGGAATTGCTTTCAAGTACCCGAAGGCAATCAACATATAATAGGGGAAGGAAAACCAAACCATTACGAGGATCGTGGCGATACGGGCCATCGTTGGGTCGGTAAGCCAGGGAACGTTCCCGATACCGATGAGATTGAGCATTTTGTTGATTAATCCACCTTCGGTTTCCAATAAGCCCTGCCACATCAAAAGTGTGATCACCGCCGGAACCACCCAAGGAACGATGTAAATCAAACGATATATTTTAGCAATCTTTGCTCCAGTAGCATCCAAAAGCGTAGCTAGGAGGGTTCCGAATAGGAAGGAAAGAGCGATGACTGCTAGAGCGAAGATGATTGTCCAGAGGGACATAGAAAGTAAACCTCTAATCCCTGTAGTAAAGATTTCACGATAATTGGCAAGTCCCACCAGTCCATAATCCCGTAGATTGACACCGGAGTAGTTTGTAAAGGAAAGATAGATATTATGAAAAATCGGAAAGAGGTAGAATGCTCCTAATAGGAAGAGCAGAGGCAAAAGTAAAGCCCAAGCAAAGAGGGTTGTCTTAAGGTCCATTTTTTTGCGACGCCGTCTTTTTCGGCGCATATAAAACCAATAGACCAGAGATGAGAGTACGAGCAAGCCGACGATCAAATACAAGTACCAGGGTATTTCCAGATACTCAACATCCTCATTCATCACATAGACATTGCGACGAATGAATTCAGCAAGCTCGTTAAGTTTATAAGCAGCATCTACTTCGTTTCCGGAAGAGTCTCCGAAGAAAATAGAACGAAATGTGTTGATGGTTGCTTCCTGACTGTACCAAAGGGTCCCTTCAGGAATATTCGGAAATGGTTCAACATGGCAACCGATTGTGCTTAAAGATCGCAAGATCTCATCATCCTGGATATAAGCGCTGTTGATAACGGAAAGATTCAAAGGGTTCCGCATACCTGTTTTTAAAGCACCGCTGTTTCCGGCTTCGATCAGTAATTGCTGATTTTCATCCCGGCAAATGAATTCCAAAAAAGCCTTGGCTGCCGGTAGGTTCCGGGTATAGTTGTTGATCACAAATCCTTCAACGGTGGTAATGGGTTTGGCTGCTTCGGGAAGCGGAGCGATACCGTAATCAATATTGGCATCCTTGTATATTTTCGCATCCCATAAACCGTAGAATAACATCGCCACCCTGCCGGAGGCAAACTCCGCAACGATCTCGCTGTAATCCTTCTTGCTCTTATTATTCAGAACAAAGCCCTTGGCTTTCAATTCTTTCATCTTTTGTACATATAAGAGCATACCTTCATTATCTAAACCAACATCATAGGGATTATACTCACCATTGGGATAGGTTCCGTAATAATAACCGCCGTAATAGCGAATCAGAGGATAGTTGAACCACATATCGGTGGCATTGAGATATAATCCCCTTTGCCTGATCTCACCGTTTTCTCTAATCGTTAAGTCTTCTGCTAGTTCAAAGAGTTCATCCCAAGTTTCAGGCAAAGATTCTGGTGCTAGCAATGCTTTATTATAGATAAGACCGTAAGTAGCATTGGAATAACCGATTCCGTAAACCTTATTATTGTAGGTGAAAGCTGAAAAAGCCACGTCTAAAAAGCGCTCCCGTAAATCCTGGCTGATATCCAAGGGCACCAGATAACCGGATTTGACCAAGCCGCCGATGTCCGTAGCTTGCATATAGACAAGATCCGGTCGTTCCTCCAATTCAGCATTATTCACCAGTGCTGAGGGAGCCGTAAAGATCTCCATTTTTTGATAGACTTCTACTCTAATATTGGTTTCGTTCGTAAATTCTTGAGCAATTGCTTCCATCACATTCTTCTCGGCTTCAACTGCCCCCACCCAAACTCTGATGGTGTCGGTTGCAGCATTTGTTGAGGGCCGAATGATATAAATCAATGAAAGAAAAATGGTCAGGAAGAAAATCAAGCTTTTTTTCATGATACCTCTTCTCCGATAGCGGACTATCCTAATTTATTGAACTTTTCCGTAAAGTAAAGGGCTTCTTCTATACTCTTACAGGGGAGGGTGAGTGAAAAATTCCCCTGTTTTAATATTTGATAATTAGCTTCAATTTCTTCAAAACGCTCGCAATCGATCGCTAAACAAACGCCATTAGCACCCTTGATCAATTCTTCAAGATGTTCGATTGGTCGGGGTGCGTTGGGATCGGTTGGTAGCCAGAGATTGGCAACATTGTTCAGACTACAGATTTCCTTGACCAGATACATGGAGCGGGAATGGGTATGCATATGCCCCGTTCCGAAATGATCGATGACTTTTTGGGTGTGAGGACGGCAAAATTCCCGATACTGCTCACCGGAAATCATACAGGCGATGTCCTCGGATAAATTGATTATATTCCGGCAGAAAAACATCCCGTATTCAGTGTCATTTAAATACTTGCCAGCAAGATCATAGATGTCTTCCGCAAACCTAATCGTTGCTTCCGCGCAATAATTTAAAAGTTCATGAAGTTCATCGGGATTATCATAAAAGTCATAGTAGATCGCTTCCCCACGTAAAGCAGCAGCAAGATCTAGGGGTGAGAAAAACCCGCGCATATAAGGAATGCCGCTGTCAGCGGAGATGCTTAGCATCGAAGCGGTGATTTCTAAGAATTTTTGATACCAGCGACTGGAACCAAGTGGGGGGAGGTTTTTCCAGTCATCGATCTTCTTCAAACAAGGTCGCGACCAGGATGTATCGGGACGAAAGTCAATTTCTCCCTGAACAAAAGCCGAATAATCACCGATGCCAAGCATCACCGAGACATTGGGGAGCATATTGTCATCGATCTCGCGTCTTAAAGCAAAGGAGGTTTCCAATAGGCGAGCATAATCAAGACAATATTTTTCAATATCGGATTCATAATTATATGCAGTTAAATCAAAATGGGATAGATAATCAACATCCGAGGGTGGTAAAGCCCGGAAGGTCACATTTCCCCCTCGATGTTTCAGTGCATCTTCATAAACCTTCTGCATCATTCTGAAGGTCTTATGGTGATTGGGTTTATAGAATTCAAGAGGACGAAACATTGGCTCCTCCTTCCTGCAGAAGTTGCACGGCCAGATCGGCAGCCGAAGCCGCATCAGCCGCATAACCGTCAGCTCCGATTTCCTGAGCAAAGCTCTCGGTAACAGGAGCTCCGCCGACCATAATCTTGGCGATTTTCCTTAAACCGGCTTCTTCAATAGCCTTGATGATTTCCTTTTGCATCATCATGGTTGTTGTCAGCAGTGCCGACAAGCACACCAAATCGGGTTGATATTTCTCGATGGCAACGAGAATATCCTCAGCAGTAACATCGACTCCCAAATCAACGCATTCGATCCCTTTACCTTCCAACATCATCTTTACCATGTTCTTGCCAATATCGTGGAGATCACCCTGGACTGTACAGATCAAGGCCTTCCCAATCGGCTTGGCACCGATACTGGTAAGAATCGGGCGTAGGATCTCCAAACCGGCATTCAAAGCCCGGGCAGCGATTAAAACCTCCGGTACGAAAACCTCATTACGTTTGAACTTTCCGCCGATGACATTCATTCCCGCAATCAATCCCTCTTCCAAAATATCCTGAGGTGAATACCCGGAATCAAGAGCTTGTTGCACGAGCAAGCAAACATCTTTTGCTTTTCCTTTTTGTAATAAAATTGATATTTCGTCTAAAATCATAATCCTTACCTCTCTCGCTTTTATTATAACTAAAAACGCTTTCAAAACAAACTGATAATCTTGCTATATG